>PDWI01000043.1_pt1 | contig 149932 bp, 104 predicted proteins | sample 1430891 | NCBI WGS metagenome assembly PDWI01 (sample SAMN01162508, study PRJNA174530) | Oral metagenome, whole genome shotgun sequencing project. | biome: Marine environment; feature: Marine mammal; material: Swab sample of the gingival sulcus; isolation source: swab sample of gingival sulcus...
TTAATATAAGTTTTTTAGTAGCCCTGTTTGATTTTCATCATCAGGGCTTTTTTATGAGCAGGCAAGCTAAGAGTTATACAGCAAGTCCCCTGAGCGAAGTCGAAGGGGCGACATAATTCGTTTTGGCTCTCGGCTTCCACGCAATGGCGTGCTTCGCTCAGGGGGCTTGCTAATGCTTGTGAACGGATTTTACTGATACCATATCAAAAAAACAGCATCTCAAAATAGGCTTTTAAATTTTTTTTAGGAATATGCAAAAGAAATGCAATGAAATTCGTATTTTTGAAGTTGGGGAGTTTGTGTTTAGCGATTAACCCTTGAAACTGAAATTAGTTAATAATATATACAGGTAAAAAATGAGTTGGAAAAAAAGAACAGTTGATTGCGGGTTACTCCGTGAAACTGAAATCGGAAAAAAGGTAGTTTTAAATGGCTGGGTGGACGGTCGTCGTGATTTGGGCGGATTAATATTCTTTGATATCCGAGATAGATACGGCGTTACGCAAGTTGTAGTAGAGCCTGAAAACTTCCCTGAAGTAGCTGAAAGAGCGAAAGAAGTAAGGTCAGAGTATGTTTTATGGGTTGAAGGCGAGGTAAGATTACGTGAAGCTCAAAACGACAAAATGCCTACCGGAAAAATTGAAGTCCTAACAAGTGATTTTGGAATTATAAACAAAGCAAAACTTCCGCCATTCGATATTGAGGACGGTATCGAAACAAATGAAGAAACAAAATTGACTTACAGATATTTGGATTTACGCCGTCCGGAATTACAGCAAAAATTTATCGTGCGTAACAAATTATACCAAATCATTCATAATTTCTATGCTGAAAACGGATTTTTGGAAGTGGAAACCCCCGTTTTGATGAAATCAACCCCTGAGGGTGCGAGAGATTTCTTGGTGCCGAGCCGTATCAACAAAGGAAAATTCTATGCTCTTCCTCAATCTCCGCAAATCTTCAAACAGCTTTTAATGGTTTCAGGTTTTGATAGATATATGCAAATCGTTAAATGCTTTCGTGATGAAGATTTACGTTCTGACAGACAACCGGAATTTACACAAATCGATGTTGAAATGTCATTCGTAGATCAAGATGATATTTTGGCTATGCACGAAGACTTAATCCGCACAATCTGGAAAGAAATTTTAGATTATGATGTACCTGTTAAATTTGAAAGAATGACTTGGGCTGATGCAATGAGCCGTTTTGGTTCGGATAAGCCGGACTTACGTTTCGGTATGGAAATTAAACACTTATCTGAAGTAGTGAAAGATGCAGACTTCAAAGTATTTTCCGAAACTCTTGCTAACGGCGGAATAGTAAGCTGTATTAATGCAAAATTTTGTGCTAATTACAGCCGTAAGAATATCGACGAACTAACTGAATTTGCAAAAAAATACGGTGCTAAAGGTTTGGCATGGATGAAGTTTGAAGAAAACGAAGTCAAATCACCTATCGCCAAATTCTTAAAACCTGAAGAAATCGAAGCAATCAAAGAAACCGCCGAAGCTGAAGCCGGAGATTTAATTTTAATTTCATCTGATAAATTCAATCGGGCGTGTACAATTTTAGGTGCATTACGTCTTGAAATTGCCCGACGTGAAGGTATCATGGAAAAGGTAAAAGATCAATACAGTTTCCATTGGGTTGTTGATTTCCCACTATTCGAGTATGACGAAGAAGCAGACCGCTATGTCGCTGTACATCACCCATTCACAGCTCCTCACCCTGAAGATATTCCACTTCTTGATACTGACCCTGGCAAAGCTCGTTCTATCGGCTATGATATGGTTATCAATGGTGCAGAAGTGGGCGGCGGTTCTGTTCGTATCCATGAAAGCGATGTGCAAGCTATCATGTTCAAACATCTTGGTATTAGCGAAGAAGAACAACGTAGCAAATTCGGTTTCTTACTTGATGCTCTTGCTTATGGAGCTCCTCCTCATGCAGGTATCGCCTTCGGTTTGGACAGATTAGTGATGATTCTATGCGGCACAGAAAATATCCGTGATGTAATTGCCTTCCCTAAAACGACTTCAGGACTTTCATTGATGGATGGTAGTCCTTCCGAAGTTGATGAGACACAGCTAACCGATAATGGTATTGCTTTGAATTTGCCTAAGCCGAAAGAAGAAGCGTAAGCAATTTTAATTTTAACGACATCAGTACCGACGTGGAATACCGCGTCGGTATTTTTCTTGGTTTTTTAAACTTTTCTCAATTTTCTATATTATATTTTAAATGTTCGCCCTTTCCATTCTACCGTCTTTTTTAGCAGGAAGAAAGGAGCAAGCAGTTCAGTTAGAAGTAAGCTAAATAATCCCAATGGAATATAAAGTAAAAACAAATTCATTCGCTTATGTTCATAAAGAGGTTGGAATAATATCACTAAATCTCCAACCATTCTAATTCCTAAAGTCAGTAGGGCATAAATCGGGTTCATTAGAATAATTGAAGCTAAGAGAGAAGTCCATATCACGGCAGAGGTCATAACGAAAATTCCAGCAAAATTTCCAATTTTCTTCCCACCTAATGCCCACCTGTGATGCTGTTTAAAATACGTTTTAAAATCGTGAGTTGGCTCTGAAACTATTGAATATTCAGGAAGAGACATATAACGAATTTTAGCACCTAATTTATGGGCAGTCTGCATCAAAAGTAAATCTTCCGTCAGCGAGAAAGACAATTTTCTAAATCCGCCGGTCTCATCAATAAGTTTCTTGCTCATTGAAAGATTATTCCCAAAACATCCGATTGGCGTATTCCAACCAATACCGCCACTTGCAAGTAAACTCATGTATATCCATTCGATAGACTGCAAGCGACCAAAAAGTCCGTGATAATTGAGATGTGTTAGCCCAAGAATCATATCTGCGTTTTCATTTTTAAAGGTGGTAGCAATCGAACGAATCCAATTTGGATTAACCTTGCAATCTGCATCTGTCATTAGTACATACTGCCCTTTTGCTAAATCAAATCCGGCTTGCAATGCACCAGGCTTGCCGTTCAAATTTATTGGTCTATCAGAATCTTTAAGCGTTTTATATCGGATATTTTTATTATTTGCTGAGTATCGTTTTAGAATTTGCTCTGTGGAATCTGTTGAGCAGTCATTGATACATAGTATTTCATACCTTGCTTTCGGATAATCATTTGCTAAAATTGCGTCTAAACAGGATTCGAGATTATCTTCTTCATCACGTGCCGGCACAATGATACTGACAAACGGAAGTTCTCCCACAAGAGGAGCTCTGTTTACCTTACGCTGTTTGTATATCCCCGTTACAAAAAAAAGAGTACGCAAGCTCCAAATAATGGCTGCGACAATAAAGATATACAGCATATATTTCCTTAAAAGATAAGTTCTTTGGCTAGTTCAACAATCTTATTGGACTGTTCATCCAACGACATCTGTGTATTATCAATCATGATTGCATCATCTGCTTGTTTCAGCGGACTGATTTCTCGTTCTGAGTCATACTTATCACGAGCAATAATTTGTGCTTTGATTTCTTCTACTGTAACGTTTTCGCCTTTTGCAATCAATTCTTTTTGACGGCGAATGGCACGGATTTCAGGGTCTGCCACGAAAAATATTTTCAATTCAGCATTAGGAAAAACTACTGTTCCTATATCACGACCGTCCATAATTACGCCACCGCCTTTACCCATTTCTCGCTGCTGTTCAACCATTTTTTCACGAACATATCCCATAGCACTCACAGGACTTACGGCTTTTGTTACTTCGGGCGTTCTGATTTCTTTGCTTACGTCTTGTCCATTTACGAAAGTCCCCTGTCCGTTTTCCGTAATCTTTAGCTCTATGGTAGTTTTAGCGATAACTTCTTCGGCATATTTTTCTTCAATCGGTAATTCCATTTGAAGCCATGAATAGGTAACAGCACGATACATAGCACCGGTATCTATATATATGTATCCTAATTTTTCACTTGCGATTTTTGCAGATGTGGACTTGCCGGAACCGGCAGGACCATCAAGAGCAATAATTATTTTTTTCATTTTTCATTTTTTCCAAATTTTTCCTAAAATGTTCTTGAATTCGATGAATCACTCTTCGTGTATGGGTAAAATCCTTAAATAAAATATCGGGGTGAAATGAAGATAGTTCATTGAACCCAAAAAGTCCCGTAGCAACGGCTGCCGAACTGATATTGCAGGCTTTTGCACATTCGATATCCCTTCTCGTATCTCCAAAAACGAGCGTATTATAACGCCCAAAGGCCTGTTTTCTTGCTAATTTATTAGCACGATTTATTGCGATTAGCGGAAGTTGCCCACGGTCTTTGTGGTCACTGCCGAAAGCTCCCACATCAAAATACTTATCCAATCCCCATGCTTTTAGTTTCATATACGCAACTTTTTCATGATTACCCGTTATCAGCCCTAATTTGAATTCACCTTCTTCTGCAAGAGATTCGAGAAGCTCCGCTACTCCTGGCATAATATCTATATACTCAGGAAGCATAAACGGTTCATATACCTCTGTTGCTTTGGCGAAAATTTTAGTAATATCCTTGCGAATTTGCCTAATATCTCCGCCAAGCATTTCAGTAATTTTTTCGATAATAAACAAATCTGTCCTCCCTGCAAAGCGTGGGTATAAGCCCGGAGGAAGGTCCTTATTATAGAGTTCACGGATTATCTGCGAAATTAATTTTCCGGTAACGCCTTTTTTCATGCTTACCAAAGTGCCGTCTATATCGAAGAGTAGTAAATACATTTATTTATCTAATTAAAACGGTACATCATCATCAAATTCGTCTTGGACGTGTTCTTGTGGAGGAACTTGAGTAGGAGGCTGTTGCTGCGGTGCTTGCTGTTGAGGAGCACCATAAGCTGCCGGGCCGCCTTGATATGCACCGCCACCATATTGCTGCGGAGCAGGAGCTCCACCATCTTGTGCCATAACAATAAAATTATCAGCTCGAATTTCCGTTGTGTAACGGGTGATACCATCACGCTCATAAGATGATGTTTCTAACTGTCCTTCAATATAGACTTTACTGCCTTTTCGCAAATATTGACCAGCTCTTTCAGCCAAACGTGCCCAAAGAACGATTCTATGCCATTCTGTTTTGTCTTGCCATTGGTCGTTTTTATCTTTGTAACTTGATGATGTTGCTACACTAAATCTACAAAATGCCGTACCACTTTGGGTTGTACGCAATTCAGGGTCGCTTCCAACATTCCCAATAATTGTTGCTCGGTTTAAGCTAAATGCACTTGCCATATCTATTCCTATGAAAAAATTAATATCCATAATTCAGCCTTTCCAAAATTGGAAAGGATTGAGTGCAAAATTAACGAAATATTACGGGAATAACAAATAGAAAATTTATTTTTTTCTTACAGGAACAATTTTAATTAAAACTCCCGAAATTGATAAAATTTCGGAAGTTTACTGATGAGAGGTAGAATAGAACCAGGGGATATATTTTACAGTATATATATTAGAGACTATATTTCGAAATCATAGAGAATATTACCGTTACAATCAAAGATTGTGAGATATGAATTATCTTTTACACCAAGCCGTTTCTTTGCAGTGCCATCATCTCTATAAATATAGTCTTTCCACTCCAAAGTCTTTTTATAAATGTTGAGTTCCAAATCTCTATCGCAACGTACTAAAGCCAATTTTTTAGGTGGTAAGATTACATTAGCTTTTACTAACTCCTCAATTTTACGCATTGGAGCTAAATAACATTTTATACAAGAACCATTTGTTTGATAAATTACAGCTAAATACTCACCTTTTTTCAAATTGGTAGTTTCTTTCAATTTTGAAAAAAATGAAGTATCTGCACTTAGAACGACTGCAAGCACCATCATACAAATCAATATACTTATTTTCTTTATTCTTTCCATTTCATTACCTCCATAGTCCAGCCTTTTTGTTTGTGCTTGCGAAACAGAATCAAAGTGTCATCATTTTTATTATACTTCATTTGTTCTAACTTTCCATTATCATTTACCAAATCAATTTTTTCAGTATAAAGTAAATCTCCGGTCTTCGAATATGATTGAACATGCCAGTTTCGTCTTCTATCACCTGGGGTACCTGCCGGCATTTCCTTAAGAGAAATCAATTCATAACCAATAATACCAATGTTATTTTTATTAGAAACGAAAACATCCCTATTTCGGACCAACCCTGAATACATAATTTCCATATAATCTTCATCACTGAAATGCTTATCAATATTTAACTTGGCTATACTATCTATCTTTTTGTAACTCTCAGCTTGTAAATATGGTAACCCTCTAAGTTGAATAGTATCTTGAGAGTGTACAAAATGTATTTTATTATAATTATAATGAGTATAAATTAAGTCATCACCATAAGGTACCATTGGTGTGCTATAAGGACGATAGTTTTTATTTAGCAATAAATAACGTGAACGAAAATGGCATTCAGCCATTTCATCTGGAAGATAAGCCACGTGCTTTATAAAATTATAATCCATATCATATTCTGAAATCGTTGGCAAAGAATCTTGTATTAAATCTTTATGATTTGTAGATATATTATGAGATGTAACGTATATTTTGTTATCTAATAATTCAAATTGTCCACTCGTTGGTAACTGAGTATATTTGAATTTTCTAGGTGGCTTTACATCAATTAAATTTGATAGAGTAGAATCATAAATAGCAATACTAGTCAGTGAGGTCATTACAACATTTTTATTTTTAGGGTTATTTACTTCTCTGGCTTTGGCATAAATGGTTGTGAAAATCCATATTTTATCATTAATATACCTTGCAATCAAATAAGATGTACCTGTTAGTGGAACTTCTTTCCCAATTAGGCTGGTATCAAAATCAAATATTTTATCAGGGTGCCTAGAACTACAATATTTATAACATTTGGGGTGCTTTTCTAAAAATTTATATACCAATTCTTTATGAATACCTTTAGAAGATAGAATTTTCCCATCATTTAGACCATATTGCACAGAAATATTACTATTACGATCAACAAGTATCAACTTCGAATTATCATCTGATATATCAACATAACTGATTGTTGATATAATCACACTTTCATTTTCTTCCAATTGAACCGTCTTTAAAATTTCAGGTTTTGAAAATAAGCTTAATGGTAAAAATAAAGCCAACATTAGTAATTTAATTATTTTTATTATCATTATTTTTGTTCCTCAAAAAGAGGAGGTATTAAACCTCCTATAATATTTATTATTTACTACTAGTGGCGGTAATAACTTTAATCGTAACCTCAGGACAAACGGAAGAGTCGTCACTTGTCTCTTTTCTAATGTCAAATATTACTTTCTATTAGCTTTTAATTAACCTTACAGCTTCCAAGTATTTCGATTTGATTTTTTGCAAAATTTCGTCTGGTAAGGTTGGTGCAGGAGGGGTTTTGTCCCAATCCAAAGTCTCAAGATAATCCCTTAGAACTTGTTTATCAAACTGTTCTTGTTTTTTGCCCGGAGCATAATTTTCTTTCAGCCAAAACCTTGATGAATCAGGTGTTAGAGCCTCGTCAATCAAAATTAATTTTCCGTCTTTATCCCGTCCGAATTCAAATTTTGTATCCGCGAGTATAATCCCTCTCTTTTCTAAATAATCCCGTCCGAATTCATATAGTTTAATCGAAATATCACGTAAATACGCAGCTGTTTCTTCTCCTAATATTTCAGCAGATTTTTCATAAGTTATGTTTATATCATGTCCTGTATCTTCCTTAGTTGCAGGCGTGAAAATAGGTTGTTCAATTTTTGAATACTCAAGCAGTCCTGCCGGTAATTTATTCCCACAAATTTCCTGATTGTTCTGGTATTCTTTCCAACCTGAGCCGGCAACATACCCTCTGACAACAAATTCAACAGGTAGAGGTTCGCATTTCTTTACAAGCATTGAGCGCCCTTTCAGATATTCTGAATACTTTTTTACTTCTTCAGGATAGTCACTTACGTTGTTGGTGATAAAATGATTGTCGATAATTTCTTTAGTTCTATCGAACCAAAAAACAGATATTTCTGAAAGCAAACGCCCCTTATCAGGAACTTTTTCATTCATAATTACATCAAATGCGGAAATTCTATCACTCGCAGAAATTAGTAGAGTTTCGCCTAAGTCATATACTTCACGAACCTTACCCTTTCTCAAAAGTTTTAAACCATCTAATATATCATTATTCATTTACTTAGAGCTCCAATATTTATACTAAAGATGGAGTATTCCATCTGTTCAAAATTTTATTTCGTTTGTCTTTCAATCGACTCGAAAATTTTCTCAACTGTCAGGTGCTCCATGCAGAAATACTCCTCATTCTTGCACCTTGGAGAAAAATAACACGTACATTCTTTATCGGGCTGTATAAGTTCGCCTCGGCCGTATAATTCAAATTCGTATGGATTGAATATATTATTCATTAAAACGAGTTTCTTTTTTAAACCGATAGCCAAGTGCATTCCCATAGTAACAGCTGTAACTATTAAATCACATTGATTAACAAGGGAAATAAATTTCTGTAATGAAAAATGTCCTAAATATGCAGCACCTGTTTTTTCGCTTATTCTTCTATTTTTCTCGTCTTCCTGTTTACCACCAAGCAATAAAGGATAGTACCCCTTTTCTAAAAGTGTCGTGCATAGTGCACCCCAATTTTCTTCAGCCCATAATCTTGATACCCAACGCTCTCCACATCCTGTATTTAATCCGATAATCGTCCTACCTTCGTTTTTAATATCCCATTTGATACTATCATCGCAATCAAGAATATAATCCTCTCCTGCGAATTTAAAGTTGCAAATTTCGAACATTTCTTCTTGGTAGCTTTTTTGGTTTGCTTTGTTTATATCATCGAATAGTCCCGTATTGAATTTATGCTGTGCCAATTCATTTTCAGGAGCAGGTACACCGTCTTTCAAACAAAAGCCGTACCGTTCAGGTGCTTTAATTCTATTCATCAATGCGGACGCAGGATAATCTTTGTCGAGATTGATAGCTATATCAAATTCTGTTTCTTCCAATATAGTTACTGCTTTTGTATCGTATGAAAATATTCTGTCAATCTGTGTTTTAGGTAGAATAGCCGGATAATCAGTAATCCAATAAATTTGACAATTTGGATATTCTGATTTGAGTTTTGTCAAAAGAGGCGTAGTCCTTATTACGTCGCCGATTGCTCCAAGCTTAATGATTAAGATTCGTTTATCTATTTTTTCATAATAGCGACAGTCCTCGCATTTCACATTATATTTTTTGTGATATGAACAAGGTATTGTCCCGTCAAAAAATTTACAATCACTATTATATTTCATTTTCTAAATTCTTATTTTTCGAAACTTAAGTAATAAAGTAAACCAATTTTTAGCGTATAGCCAAATAATAAATCTTCTTGATTTTCTGATATAGTATGCGGCGTAAGTAACTGTCCTCTTTTGTCATCTCGGCCTATTAAGTTATAGCAATTTAATCCCAAATCCCAATTAAAGAATAAACCTCTCAAAACTCTTGCTTCAGCACCAAAATTAACCCCCATACCAAGGCGGAAGGCATTGTCTTTTGTTTCTTGTATAACTGTTGATACTACGTCTCCATTCCCTTTTTTAAATATAGCTTTGAATCCGTAATTATGGTAATAAGAACCAAATGCCAATAAATCGCCATGGATTCTGATATGATATTCAGGGAACTCTATTAAATCGTATTGAATACCGGAATACATTGAAAAGATATTAGCCTTGTAATCCATGAGTAATCTGTCTGCATCTTTGTCTTGTGGAAGATTTTCCAATTCAGCTGCATGACACCAAATATAATCTATACCAACTGGAATATGTAACTTATCATTCGCAAGTGGTATTATAAATTTGAAATCTATCCCTGATTGAGTTTCGCTTAGTGAACCTCCATAGGTAACATCTTCGTTGCCCTCTGCATCTGAATGTACATCAACGAAAGATACACGAGCAGGATTATCGCCAACCAGTGTCATAGTCGAAAGATTAGCACTTAAACCTATTGCTTGGGGATCATAATGATATACGTAAACATCTTTTTCTTCTATTACATCGCCAAACTCATCAACTTCTGGTCCTTGAGCAGATGATGTAGTTGAACTCAAAGCAATCAGAGCTAATACTATTAGCACCATTGAAATTCTTTTAGTCATTTTGATATCCGATTGTTTTTTCAACATTTATTTTATTTGGGTTGTTAGATATATTCGTTTTTAAAATCCATTCCCCTATCAATCCCATAGAAATGAATTGAACTCCCAGTATTATCAAACCACCACCAATTAAAAATAATGGTCGGTTGCTTAAATATGTATCTCCTAAAGCTCTTTGAATAATTAAAACTAACTCGGTAACAACACCAACAGTTGCTAATAAAGTTCCAATAAGACCGAAAAAATGAAGTGGTCTTCTTAAATATCTTGCTGTAAATAATACCGTCAATAAATCTAAATATCCGTTAATAAAACGGCTTAATCCAAATTTTGTAGTGCCATATTTGCGGGCATGATGCAAGACAGGAATTTCGGTTACTTTGTATCCGTCCATGTAGGCCAGTGCAGGTAGAAACCTGTGCATCTCGCCGTAGATATCAAGGCTCTTGGCACATTCTTTTGAATACATTTTAAGTCCGCAGTTGAAATCGTGCAACTTCACTCCACTAACTTTACTTGTTACCCAATTAAACAACTTCGACGGAAGGTTCTTAGCTATAACTGGATCGTGCCTGACTTTTTTCCAACCTGAAACCAAATCGTATCCCTCGACCATCTTCGCTAAAAGATTTTTAATTTCTCTCGGGTCGTCCTGTAAGTCTGCATCCATCGTAACAATGAAATCACCTTCGGCAGCACCCATTCCAATATTTAATGCACCTGATTTCCCATAATTGCGACGCAATTTTATGCCCTTGAAATTTTCATTTCTTTGATTAATGGCTTCAATAACAGAGTAGGAATCATCTGTTGAACCATCATCAATGAAAATCACCTCCCATCTGTCTTCACACAAATCGGTTAGCTCTGTTTCCAACAGCTGAGAAAGCTCCAGCAGAGATTCTGCTTCATTCAAAAGCGGTACAACAACTGAAATATTTATTTCTTTCATTCTTTTATAAACTTAGTTGATTTCTTATCATCGAGTATTAGAAAATATGTACCTGTTGCCAAACTCTCTATATTTATTTGGTTTCCGATTAATCTATCTTCCACAATTATTCTTCCGTTATTATCAATAATTTTATAGCTACTAAATACCCCCTCTATATTCAAAAATTCTTTGGCAGGGGAAGGATATGCGAACAACACATCTGTACTTTCTTCTACACTACCCGGAGAGAAATTATAATAAACCTCCATATAGTAATCATCAAAATTATTATCCAAAGTCCGAATAATTTCAAAATTAGAAATATCAGGTACTTTAAATCGGTAATATTTTGTAGAATTTGTATCTGTCAAAACTATTGAATCTACATATTGGGCATTACTTGTCAAATCAAAAAACATAGTATCGCCTCTATCAAATAATGTTTTCAAATGATATTGCACCATGTATTTCTCAGAATCAGAATGATTTGGTCTATAATCTTTTAATGACCAAATATACTCCCCAGCATTCTCAAATTCCAAAGCTACAGTCCAGCTTCCACTAGGCAGATTTTTGGGTCTATCTGTTTCTCCGAGATCAGTATCGAGTCCCTCAGTAGCATTTTCATTTACACCAACGCTTATATCACGAGAGGAATTTCTGTTTGAAAGAGTAACATGGTAATCAAGGCTTACATTGCTTGATAGAAGTGATATTGAATTTACAACTAAAATAAAAAATAAAATATTTTTTTTCATGACATATACTATAACTTCTTTTAAAAAAAAAGGGCATCCCATAGACGCGAGATGCCCGTATTATTTCTAATACAAATTACTTAACAACAGTAACTTTAACAACTTCTGAAGTATTGCCATAAGCGATACGAACGATGTAGTTACCTGAAGTAAGGTTAGTTACATCTAATGATTCAGAGTAGTTGCCTGCATTGAATTGACCTTCAGTCAAAGTCATTACTTCGTTACCTAAAGAGTTATAAACTTTTACAGTAACATAAGAATCAACAGACACGTTGAAGTTTACAGTAGAAACTGCATTAGCAGGGTTTGGATATACTTCAAATTCTGGGTCGATACCAGTTTCAGAAGCAACTTTAGCCATTTTAACTGTATTAGCTACAGCTTTATTAATAGTTATATTGCCAGTGAAGCCTTTAGAAATTGTACCGAATAATTTGCCATTTTCAGCATCTGTGAATGAGTATTCAGCAGGAGAATTAGCAATGTAAATATTTACAGGATATTCAACACCTTGCAAGTTAATAATGCTTTCGTCAGCATTAGTCAAGTATTTGTTACCATCAAAACGAACATCAAATACTTCAGCAGGTGGGCATGGAGGTAATTCACATGCAGCTACATTCATATTCAAGTCAGTTGAGATATACAAGTTACCTTCATTTTGAGCATTATCTCTGATAGTAATTTCAGAGTTGTCAGCAATAACTGAAGCAGTATTAGTTACTTTTGGAGTTAGAGGATCGAATTCTAAGTTATAGAAACCACTTTGATTAGTTTTAATCCAGTAGCCATAGCCAGGATTCAATACGTTAACTTCTTGGTAACCTTTTTTAGGTACGTATCTCCAAAAACCATGTCTGAAAGTAAAGTCAGCATCAGGAGGAGTTTGACCAACTTCCCATGCGTCAAATGTTACATTACCAAGTCCAGTTGGATAAGAGATTGAACCAACTAAGTTCCAACCACCCATATCATCTTGTAAGTCAGGATGAACATCTTTAACGTCTGCAGGATAAACTTTTACTTTTTCTCCGCCTGGAGCAGGAACAGTAGAAATTTTAGCACCGATGAACAATTTATCAACTACATCAGAATATTTTATGAAGTAACCTTGACCAAAGTTCAACTCTGGAGTTACGATTGGATCGTATTGGTTCAAAGTGAATTGGTAAGGAATATTAATCATATTTGGATATACTTCAGTATAGTTAGTATTCAAAGGAAGAACAGGCATAGAAACCATATTCCAACCAGTTTGAATTACTGGATTACCTTCATCATCGATAAATTCAAACGCGTTAGGTAAAGAATATTCGATATAGAATTCTTCGATTCTTGCATCAGTAAAAGTATAAGAGAATTTTGTACCGCCTAAAGGATTACCTTCACGCATATTCAATGCAGGGAAGTATTTACCATTTTCAGCATCTCTCAAATATACCAATGCATTTTCAGGGAATTCGTTAGTATCCCATTCAAGAACGACAGGATATTTATCTGCACCACCTGATTTGAATTTACAGTGGTAAGTATAAGTAGTTACCTCAGGATCTGCAAAACGGATATCACGTGAGTTAGTACGAGGATTGTAGCGGTTAGGAGCTACATCACGATAACCATTTTCAATCAATGCAGGTTGTTGAGATTGGATATCAGCATCATTTTCATCTGGGAACCAACGAGCATCAAACTTATTGTCATTCATTGGAGTGGCATAGATTGATTCGCCGTATAGTGACTCTGCAAATTTAGAAGCTCTTACACCAGTACCGAATACGATATCAAGATGTTCTTGTTTTGGATCTGCATTATAGAGTGATAATGTGATACCACCAGTATGATCTACTGAACCAATAGGTCTTTCATCAGGATTTTTGATGTATAAGAAAGGAACTTCCAATCTGATTGGATTTACTTCAGCAAAAGGAGCTTTGAAAGTCATCCATGCTTCATAATAACCAGTTCTTTCTTCGCCATATTGTTCACCAGACTCATCAAGAATATCAGTTTTTGCTTCTAATAATAAGTAATAAGGTTCTTGAGCAACAGTGTTACCATTCATAGGATCAACACGTCCGTTACCAAGGATACCATTATCCAAATATCTTAAATCTGAACGAGACATTGTAGTCCATCTTTTTGGATATGCTGAAGGTGATAAATCAGGATCAGCTCTAAATTGTAACCATTCAGCATTTGACATCATCATTGGATTAGTAAGACGAGTACCAGTAACTTTGTTAGCTACTTTAACTTGAATATTCGCAGTAGCATTCGCGTTAGAATCAACAGTAATAGGCTTCGTTAATCTGTACGCACCAATAATTTCATCGCCATTTTCATCTTGCATAGCAACAATATCGTTATCCAATTCATTTGATACTAATTCAAATTCTGGGAATTTATCGAAGAAGTGTACAGCAATAGAACCAACTCTGTAAGGTTCAGAGTTAAATACAGGAGTTTCACTATTATCCACACCAGTCAAGATTAATGGATCAGGACCAGGATAGTCAGTTAATGATTGTTCTACAGGATAGTCAAACATTTCAACGACTGCTCTATCTTTAGCAGCGTTCATATCATTATACATGATTTCGCGGTTGTCGATATAAAGTGGTTTTTTAGAGATAAATTCAGCATCTTGACCAGTTTTAATTTTAGCTTTCACACTAAAACGAACAAATAGAAGGATATTATAATTGATACGCCCCATTTCAGCATTATCAGAGTTTGGTAATCTGAATGCACTTGTTGCATCAATTGTAAATCTTCTACCAGCTTCACGTTGGTCTTTATTAGCGTTCCATGAGTTCTCGTCAATTTGTTTCCAGTAGTTATCATCTTCAACGTCATCAGTGATAAAGTTAAAGTTGCGTGCTAAGATTTCGTCAGCACTTACCATATCTAACATATATTCAGGTGGTACTACTTCGACACCTTCAGCTTGAAGAGTTTCACCATCATAAAGGATGCTAAATTTGAAACTTGTAATATCGTTAGGAATATACTTTTTACGTAATGTGTCATCTTTCCAATAATTGTACCAGTTATTATTCATAAATACTGGTAATAAAAATTCGCGAGGAACTTCTTCCCCCGCTGTAGGCAGCCAAATTCTGCCATCAGGATAAAAATCTGTATCCCAGCTACCATCATCACCGATTAATGTTAGTCTAGGAACAAGCGGCTTATCTGCTTGAGCCATAAGATCACTAACAAACGTAGTGCTAATTACAGCTACCAAAACAGATAAAATAGCAAATTTGCTTATACCTTTAATGAAATTCATTTTTAGGCCTCCAATTAGGTTATTTATTAATTAATATTTTCTTGCTTAATTTTGAACCGATACTATTTTCTAAAATAAGCGAATACGCACCGTTCAAATAATTTGCTTTTACTAATATAATTTTGTTTTTATTCGGTTGTAAGCTTTCAATCATCTCGCCGTTTAAATTATATAGATATGCCTTTGTAATCATATTATCACTTGCAATGATAATTTCATTGTCAGTATATCTTATATATTCATCGCTCAAATCACAAATACAGCTTACCTCCGGTATTACATTCTTAATCTTTTTTTCTTCAGATATATAATCTGCAATACATTTACATTCATCTAAATTTTCAATTTGAATATTGAAGCTACATGAATCAGTTTGGGTGTTTTCTAATTTATATTTAATATCAAAGCACTCTAACTGATTTACCTCTCCAAGAATAGTTGCATATACTTTTGCAATCCTATTCCCGTTTTCATTTTCATAATCTACATTAGATATCATAAAGTTATCATCATCACTTTCAATAATTTGAAAGTCGAAGATTGACGCGTTTGTCGAACTAACTGTCATCATTACATCTTTCATCTGCTCATTCTTCACCATGGAAACGGTATTAGAAATTGTTTTTGCAGAATCCAAAGTAATACTATCAAAGTCGGTTATAACTCTTGCATATTTTGCATAAGTGTTTGTTTCAATTTCAGCAGGGGAATATACATATTTCAACTCTTGATCTTGAATAGATTCATTACCAAGATAATTAAAGAAATATAAATAATCACCTTCTTCTTCATCAAAATAGATATAATCAAACAAGCCACAAGTATCAGGTCCGACATATTTACCGGTAAACATTACAAGAGTTTCATTTCCTTGAGGTCCCGAAACAGGTCCCCCGACATGTGACACTTCTGCTCTTACCTGACTTAAACTTGTGTTTTCAATTGGTCTAACAGTACCACGTACATAGTTAGCATCATATTTCAATCTGCTTGAAATAGTGCCAGCTACAATTGGCATTGGATAAACCATCACAAAATTAGTATCATATTTGAATGCGATTTCGAAACCTACATATCCATCTTCGATATCAACTTCACCGATATTTACAAGGAACGTAAATTCATTTTGATCATTACAGATTTCTACCTGCTTTGAAAAAACAAATTCAATGTCACGATGTTTAACATCAGCCCATAGACTGTCAGCCATCAAGACTGACAGTACTATTATTTGGGTAATATTTTTAATCGTGAACTTCATCAAATTACTCGACTACCACTTTGTATGTTTTAACTACATTTGAGCCTTCGGCTTTGATAATGTACACACCGTGGTTCAAAGATGTAACATCAAAATTAATTGTGTTGTTTCCAACATTTAATTGGCCTGAATAAATTTCAGTTACTTTACGTCCAGTCATGTCGAATAATGCAACATTATAAGTACCTTCCGTGTTCAAGTTAATATTTGCAACAGCGTAATCTTTAACAGGGTTAGGAGTTACAGTGAAGCTTTCTGTATTTTCTTCAACATTTACAGTAGTAGCAATGATGTTATTTACTTTTTTATCATTGAAGTTAACATCAGTTAATTCAATAGTTTCGTTTTCTAATCTTACGTTTACGTAGCATACAGGAACATTAGCGTTGAAGTTACCTGTAGCAGCTACAACAACTTTATTTTCTGCATTTTGTGCCATCATATTTTCTGCATTTGCAACAACAGTCTCTACAGTACCATTAACTCTAAAGTCAATTGCAAGAGAACCAGTCAAGTTTCCATTTACAAATACAGGGAATTGAGATAAACCTTCAGTCAATTTAGTAACTTCACCAATAGTAATTGAAGTTGCCTTGATATCATTTGTGATTTTTGGAGGGTTAGTTCCAGAGTAATCTGGCAACCAAGGTAATTGTGTGAAATCACCGCTCAAGTAAGTCAAGATATCAGCAGCATCTGCTGTAGTTACTTCAAAGAAGATTTGTTGTTTAGGATTACTAATCTCTTTTGTTTTATCATTATCTAGGTCATCAGTATATTTTTCTGAAGCCCACTCGATATTAGTTTTAACACCTGCTGAGTTATAGAAATAGCGACCATTGTGGTTTACATCACCGTGGTAAGCTGCTCTTTCGATTGTTGGCTCAAGAGGAGTATCAGTTACAACTGCATTCATTATAACACGAGCATCATTAGCAGTTACCCAGTATTTTTGTGATTTTAAAGTATGGTCATTATCTTGATAGTGACGACCACCAGGTACTTTAGAGAAATCAACATCACCGTCGCCCCACCAGTCAGCTTCTTTAGCTTTACCTGCTGAAATGAAACGGATACGTAGGTTAGTAGCACCAGAAGGTTGCCATTCTGTAGTAGTTTCCATGCTTTCGACAGCATCACCCATTACAGTACCTGTACCTTGATAATCAAATGAAAGTGCATTCAAGTAATCAGCTGCATTACCTTGAGCTTGTTTGAAGCCTTTAATACCAGCAACAGCACCGTTAGTGATTACACGAGTATCAGTTACTTTTTCGTTACCACCGATTTGGCCATAACAGAATTCGATGTCGCCTTGACCTGATACTTGGTCAGTTGATTTGTAAAGTCTTACTTGGAAGTTACCAACAGAAGATTTTACTTTTTCATTGTCTAACAAGTAGTTAATATTTAAGTTTTTCCATTGTACTACAAATATGTCATTTTCTAATCCAGTATATTCATCGATTTCTTTAACAGTACCGTAAGAAATAAATGACTGTTTGTAAGCTTGGAATGACATTTCTTCATTTCTGAAATAGTGATCGCCCCAGAAAGGTGCAACTACGTTTACAGGATAAGAATCGTCATCTTGGAAAAATGCTTTTACCGGTTGCATTGTAGTAACAGTCAAGTATGGAGGTTCGTTTAATACTCCATTTTCCATACGACCGAACGTAATAAAACCGTTAACGTTCACAAATACGTGATCGAAAGTTTCGCCATTGAAATCGTAATCGAATCCGATTGGCACTTTCACGTAACCGTTATCCAAGTCTAATTTACCACTTGAAATCGGGATTTCAACTAAGTCAGTTTCTTCGTTAATGTCTTTAGCCCAAGATTCGCCTTGGATATCAACATAATCGGCTCTAACTGAGATAATGTTGCTGAATTCTGAAGTAACTTGTGCGTTTGCATTGAAAGAAACGAACGAAGCTACAAGTACAGCAAAAAATATAAATTTTATGTTTTTCATTACTATGTCTCCATTTTAATTTTAATTTTGCCTCCCTCCGAAGAAGGAGGCTTTAAAAACTATTTTACAATAACTACTGGATAAGTTGAAACTTTACCATTAGCATTTAATCTAATCATGTATTGTCCGCTTACCATTTGTTCGTTATTGCTGTTTCTTCCATTCCATTCGATAGTGTGCATACCTTTAACGAATAATGCATTGTTTTCTAATGTAGTTACCACACGACCTAAGTTATCAATAACGTCGATAGTTAGAGCAGTAGGCTCAACTACAGCAAATTTAATAGAAGATTCAGTAGTCATTGGATTTGGAGATACGCTTAAGATTTCTGTTTCTAAGATACCTTCTTCTTCAATGCTTACACCGCTATATAAGTAGTCAATAATGAAACCATCTATGTCACTTCTGTTGATTGTCACAACCCAAACATCTTCTTCGCCTGGAACATCGCTCCAACCCATTTCGATATTTGAAGTAACTTTACGGTAATCTACATTATCAGGGTTTCTCATATCACATTGGAAAATGTGACCATTTGATTTAGGATCTTGAAGTACCCAAGTACCACCGTTAGGGTTATCAGCACCATCCCAGTCAATTAGGTCAGTAGGTCTCCAAGAAATTGTAACAGGATATTTTGTAGAAGAACCATTGTGTACACCACCAGCTTGGATTTTACATTCGTAAACTGAACGAATTAAACCTAAGCTTGCATCTTCTTGAGTGTAAGGGTGGATACTTCTTAAAGTACCATTACGTAGAGGAATTTTCCAACGTGCATCAAATACGTCTAATGGAGGTGTTGGAGGCAATTCAAATTCACATAAATTACCATCTAATTGACCTGCATAATCGTCATTATTAGTACCATCACCGATAGTACAGTTAGCTACGTCAGAAACACCAAATTGTAATACTTGGAATTCTTTGTTAGCATTTTCAACTGTGATATCAGCAGTAAAGATAGTTTCATCAGAAACACCGATTGAGAATGGTACTTCTGCAGCTTGTAATTCACCTTTATCATTCCAGAATTTTGATTCTGCTCTGATAATCAAGTCCAATCTGTTGTTACTTGTAGCGGAAAGATCAAAATCAGTGGCACTAATTGTAACTACAACCTCATCACTATTTTGTTCGTGAGCATAAATAATTGGATGACTAACAGCAATCTCAGTTACTTCAGCACCAGTATCTTTTTCATATACTTTAACAGTTATTGTATCGCCTGAACGCAAGAAGTCCTTATCTCTGATAATGAAATCATAAGAGAAGCTACCACCTTTTTCAACGCAAACAGTCGGAATGTTAGAGATGATTTCAGGTGCTGAGATTTCAGGATATAATTTGAAGTCTATTTGTTTAATATCGTGTAGCATTTCTAAGTCAACTGTTTTACCATCAACAGTAGTTTTACCAACTACGTCAAATACCAATACAGTTGCTGTAATATCTTTAGCAACGATCCATTTTGATGTGCCATCGTGATCCCATTTGATTTCTTCAATATCATCTAAGCCAGGAGTACCATAAAGAACACCAGATTCAGAATTGATTTTCAACCATGAAGGAGTAGTCATCATTGAAGCGTCAAGAGTCGTAACTTCACCGTCAGGGAACATAGGATCTCTTGGTAAAATCAAAGTTTCGCCAGTAGCATTATCTTCATAAAGAAGAACGTATTTATGTTCTTGGTCGAAGTTAGCATCGAAGATTTCAATTTTCGCATGGTCACTCAAGAAGCGGTTATATTCACGTCCTTGAATTGCATTTGGTAATGTTTCAGTTAAAATTTCAGGTTCATAGTTTACTGTAACTTTGTACTGTTGAGTTGCAACACCAGAGTGTCCGTCATTAGCAACTACTGTGAATACAGTATCATTAGTTAAATAACCAGTACCATTTGGATTTTCCTTTCTGAAAGGATTCAATAGTTGCTCAGCTTCCGCAAGAGGAACTTCAATGTCAACTTTACCACGAGTAGTAAAGTCAGCAATATTTGTAAAGTAGTTGTCAGCCATCCAATTTGGACGAGTTTGAGCAATACCATCAAATACATCGCTATCAGCTTCTTTAGTAGTAATATTCAAGAATCCGTATGAAGTTTGACCATAACGGAAGTTCCAGCCTGCTGCTGCAGGTGAATAATCTTCATTTTCATCAGTAGTATTGATATCCATTTTGAAACGTAATTGGTCAGTAACGTTAGCTACCAATACATCTTCTCCAGTTACGACATCTTCATAGTAACCGTTAAGTCTTACGTCATTACCGAAGTAGTATTTATTACCAGCACCATAGATAGTTTCTGCATCAGTGTCAGTAAATGTATGTGTATTATAGATTGTTGGCGTATAGATAACCCAATCAGCACCATTTTTTTCAATTGTTTCAGGATCTAATACAGCATCTTCGTCATAAGCAATAAATTCAGGAATAGAATCTACTACAAAGATTTCAAATTCATATTCTTGAGTAAATTTAGAACCAACGTCTATCGTATCTTGTTGTAAGAAACGAGCATTATCAGTTGAAACTGCAGGATCTGCATCATAAACAGTCGCATTGAAATAATCAGGATAGATTTCAATATACTTAGCAATCACATCATCAGCCACGCCATTAGCTTTCAACTTGTCAACTAATCTGTAAGTAGGAGGATAGTTGCTTGCAGAAACTTTGATTGTTTCACCACCAGGAACAACGAATGGGTTAATAGGTTGACCTTCGAAACGAATATAACCATTAGCACCATCTTTAGATTGATCAGCGTTAACTGAAACTACATCAATCCATCTTTCTAACGCTGAATTTGCTTCAACAACGTTCCATTCGTAGTAAAGTTCTGCTGCATCAGCAGGAGTCCATACTGAATTAGGATCGTACATTTTAACTTCATCAACTGCAGTTACAGTTAAGATGTTATCATTTTCAGTATTTTCAACGATGAATTTTCTATTTTTAAATTCATCAACTACAACTGTATCATAGTCTTTCCAAGGTTTGTCAGAAGGCACTATAATAGTTTCTTCTCTGTTTTGTAAATCAACAACTTCACCTGTAAATTCAGGTAAGTTAGTAGATTCAGAAACAACAAATTTCAAACCGCCTTTCATTACAGCATCGATTTCAGATTCGTCTTGAATTCTCCAAAGTTCAGTTCTTGAGATAACTCGAACAGTATCACCAACTTTTACAGGAAGAGCTTTGTAGCGTTCACCAGCAAAGTAAGTAACCATATTATTATTGCCATCGACGTTAGTTGTAGGCATGTTATCACGGTTGCTGAACAAGTTTTGAACTACCATAGTAGGTATAGTATGGTTTTGACCAACTGATTTGTAGTCTGCATGGTATTTTCTACCTTTAAGAGCAGCGAAATCTTCATCATAAGGATTTACAGTAAGAGCACGTAACATATCTGCACCATTACCTAAAGTTTTTAAACCTTCATCCAAACGACGGTTGATATATCTGTTTTTATCATTGTCACCTAATCTTAATGATAGGTCAGGAACCAATTCTACAGTATTTCTAAATACTTCTCTGTAAGGAGCTTCTTCACCAACTTGTTTCAAGTTAACGCGGATGAAATCGTTGTTAGCTTCGTTGATTACAAAGAATACAGATTCGTTCAAGAACATATCATTATGGTTAGTTCTATTTTCGTCACCACTGTAATCTACATTTGCTTGCAAGTAAAGTGGGTAACCTACTGGATGGTGGTCAACGCCATTTTCATCTGGAGCAAAATATACATCTTGAAGAGCAGCAATACCAGGATAATTACCTGATTCAGCTACAGCAGGGTCACGAGTCCATTTGATTACATAGTTACCTTCGTAAGCACCAAAAGTATCATCAAATTTTCTTAATTTTGGAGGGATACCAACTGCGAAGTCTTCAATAGGAGACATTCTACGATTTGAGTAATCAGCAGTTTTGATATCTGTACCTTTATCATACATATCATAGATTTTACCTGAGAATAATAAGTTTTCAGGAATTGAAGTAGCATCATCATCTTCCAATGGAATCGGAATGTACATATAAGTACCGATTGATTCGAAAGGACCTTGAGTTCTTAAATCAGTTCCAGTAAACATATTTCTATATTCAGCATCTGTTCTGTTTAAGTCTTTTGCATCTTTTGCTTCTGGATAGTACAAGAATGGTAACCATGATTTAGCAGGATCTCCAGCTACAAAGAAAGTTTCCATTTTTGTAGTAGTATTTGCACGATTCCAAGCAACTACATCCATAGTAACGTTAGCTTGAGTTTCACCCCAGTAGTTACCTTGAATTACGTTAGTACCACCGTGACCAATACCAGGAGTTGAACCAGCCAACAAACCTTTAGTATTAGGTGCATCAGGTAAACGTACTAAGAAACGAGCTTCGTTATCATACAATGAGTTTGCTGCTTCAGAGTAAGTATTTGCTGGAAGTGGACCTTGAACTTCTGCGTAGAAAGTAGCAGGAGCCAAATCACTTGAAGCAGGATTATCAGTACCATTCAAAGGACCATTAATTACATTTTGGTCTTTGCCAATTTCTGAAGTAGCAATATTTTTAGTAACCAATGAACGATTAAGAACGAAAGTTACATTATAAGCATCAGAGTAAATAGCAGAACCGGTATATGCTTCGTTACCAATCATACGAACACGGTTCATTAAGAATAACTCATCATTTTCTACATCAATATCTTCTTTTTTCAACCAGTTTAAATCGTCAGCAACGTAGATTGCACCACCAAGACCAATACCATTTTCAGGAAGATCTCTTAAATCAGGATTGAATCTTACTACATCTGCATTTTGGCCATCAAGACCAACTTGAGTTGTACCTGAACCCATTTGAGTAGCAGCTGCTTCAGGATCCACAGAAGCAACGTTATTGATGAAACGAGTCATCATGCGAACGTCAGCAGGGAAATCATTATTACCGGTAGTAAATACATCGTTTACAGAAGTAAAGCTTTCTACTTCGCCGTCAGCGTTACGAGTAATTACGTCTAAGTCAGTAACCCAAGCGTGTTTCATATAATCTTCAACTTGGATAAGTGCAATTGCAGCACCATTACCATTTAATACTGTATTATTTTCAAATAGACAGCCTTTGATTTCATCAAGTTCAGTATATAGACCGTAGAATGCACCACCACCGGCAACACGTTCAACATCATAGTTATATACACTATCTTTCAAAGCAGGGATACCTACTTTGTTACCGATGAATTCGGCACGTACTAATTTAGTTACTTTTTTAGCATTTGATAAGTGGTTACCTGCGTAGTTGTAAGGAGGGATATTAGATTTAATCGCACCACCAGAGTAAGCAGCAGTGTTACTGTAGAATTTAACAGGGTAAAGACCACCATAACCGATTAAAGATTTACCTTCAACACCACCTGCACCATTAACAACCATTTGGCGTTTAGTGTAGATTGCACCACCTTCCATGCCTGCTTCGTTACCTTCAAATACTATATCGAAGCCCCAATCACGAGTTGACAACAACACGTCGCTACCACCGATAACTGGAGAAGCTGGAATATTTTCTGAATAACCGTCAACATAAACTGCACCACCAAAGCGAGCTTTGTTATTAGTTATATGTGTAGGATTAGCATTACTACCTTCAGATTTCGCAGGAGTTCCGCGGAATTGTACTCTAGAGCCAGCTGAGTTTTCAACGAAAACCGCACCACCACGAGCTTTATCACCGCCTAATTCAAATGGAGATTTAACAGAGTTATTATCCAATTGACCAGCAAAAATCATTGAAGTACCATAAGATAAGTAAATTGCACCACCCATTGAACCTTCGCCTTCTTCAGCATAAGATTCTGAGTAGTTATTTTTTGCTACAAAAGCATCACGAACGAAGTTTCTGTTTGAACCTTCATAAAGGTTAACATCAACGCCATTCATTTTAATTACATCATTACAACCTAAGGCAAATTCGATGAATGAGCCCATATCAGTAGTATTCATGATACCAAATGATTGACCTCTTGAAGATGAGATAAACATTGCACCACCACCTGAGATATGTCTCAAGCCAACTGGATCAAATTCATCAGCTACTTCAGCTTTATCATCAACTACACCATTATTAGTTAATTTAGTATTTGAAATCAAAGTATAGTTATCTTCGAAATTCAAGTTACGTACACGACCTAAATAAATCGCCAAACGAGCATCGTCATAAGCACGACGTTCAATATCGCTCAATGGTTCGTTTTGATCTTCATCAATACAATCAATTTTTCTGATATTTGAACGATTGTACGCTTTGTTATAGATAATTTCTGAAGGAGTGTTGTCACGATTAACAACAACAGGGTTTTTATCTAATGCATAGTATTCATTTACAGTAGCAGGCATTGGATAACCTTCAGGAGCTTCCAAGAATTGAACTGCACCACCACGTAAACGAGCCATATTATGTTCAAAATTACATTCCAATAACCAAGTTCTTGATGACAAAGTAGTCAAAGCACCACCGGCACCATTAGTCATTGTTTTTAAAGTTTTGTTTACTTCTTTGTAATTTGCAAAAGTTCCATTTTCATCATTATCATAGAAGTCAGCTCTATCTACTGTGATTTCTTTACGGAAATCAACGAAATCAACTGAACGGAAAAAAGCCGCTCTTGCACCAGGTAATACTACAATGTGTCCCCACTCACGTGAAGAGTTTAAAGCAGGTTGCCCTTTGAATGTGATTGTTTCTGGAATGATATTTACTGACTCACCATGAATACGTGACCATTCGTTGATATTCAACAGGTCATCAGCCATACCCACTTCAACTTCGTTGATGCGAGAAGCAGCTAACATCAAAGCTTGTTCATAAGAAATGATGTACTCATCATTGTTAATCATTTCACCATCAGCTCCGTCAAGACGAGAGTACAATGGTAATAATCTTTGCAATCCTTCGATTGTTCTATCTTTAACATTATAAGTTACGTTAAAGATGATGTTTTCTTTAGCACGGTTCACTGTCAATTCTTCAACAGTTTTGACGTTTACTACGCCCGCACTTAAGAAATAATTCGGATCAGCGTAACCAGTGTAGCCATTTGAAGTGCTAAGTGGGTTTAGTGATCCAGGTTCGTAAGTTGCATGAGCTTGACCATCGGCTATAAAGCGACCGCCTTCTCTTACAACAATACGTCCGTTTGGATAGAATAATACTTCTGTTCCAGGTTCGACAATTAACGTACCTGAAACCATGTAGTCCCTATCAATGATATAAGTAGAGTCTTTTAGAAATACTCGTACCTCATCAGAGTTTAGTGTTCCGGATACATATGCTTGTGGCTTAGCCATCATAGCACCGGTACTAAACAATCCGATTAAGACCATCAACAGTGACAAACGAATAAATCGTTGCATGTTACCTCCAACTATTTAAACAATTAAAAAAACTATATTTATTTTCTATATTCATCAATAATATATTTAAAAAAAAATCCAAAAATATATCTATTATTCAATTTCTGTGCCAAGCTTCATCAAACCAATCTTTGCGTTCTCAGCAAATTTTATATCTTTATAATCTTTCAAGATTGATTTGTAAATATTTCCGGCTTCGGCAGTATTGCCTGCATTTTCGTAAGCTAATCCAGCAAAGTAGGTATAACGGCATTTAGTTTCGTCATCTACAGCTTTATCAGCAGCAGAAAGATAACCTTTCGCAGCTACCTCGAAATTACCGTCAGTTTCGTCAAGGGCTGCCAGATTTGCATACGCACCTGTTAAAATCACAGCATCGTCAGATTTTTTTGCCTTCTCAAAATAAGTGCGAGCTGCCGCTAAATCAGGAGTTGCTAATTTGATATAACATAAGCCTGCTTTGAAAGCTGCCGTTTTACCTGTCGGAGTAGAAGCATACTCATCTGCTATCTTTTTAAATCCTTTAATTGAGTTACCGCGAACTGTAAATTCACTACTCCCGTTTAAAGCGATTTCAAATTCTCCAGTATTAAAAAACTTTTCAGCACGATAGTATGCCAACGATGATTCTTCTAATCGCTTTGCATTCATATCACTTACAAGCTTTACTGCGACTATCGCAACTATGATAATTACAAAAACTCCGATAATAATTTTCGAATTTTTCTTTGTAAATTCTAAAAATTTACTGTTCTGCTCTTCCGCTTCATGCTCTTCTTTTTTCTTGAAAGCCGCGGCTCTAAGATCTTTGTTATTACTCATAACTCCCTAAACTATAATTATTTAATTAACATTCTTGCACGCCCGAAGGGAATCGAACCCCCAACCTTTAGAACCGGAATCTAACGCTCTATCCAGTTGAGCTACGGACGCAAAAACGCACTTAAAACAATGTACAAAAATATAACAATAGCGGTTAACAAAAAAGTATTTTATATGTTTTTTTTTAATTTAGAGTGGTTTTTCTTACATTTTTTGTTAAAATTCCTTTTTTTTTCTTTACAGTGTCAATATAATTACACAATTATTGACACATCTTGACAAAAGATTTTTTCAACAACATGCATTTTTAAAGTGCATTTTTTCAACACTCGCAATTTTTACATACTTTTAGTTTATATCCAAATCCGTGTTTCCTAATATTTACCTCCTCTTGTAGTTAGAAATCGGGACAAAATATGTACTAAAATATATCAAATTTTTGAAAAAATACCTCCTCGTATTTTATAAAAAATATTCAATTTTTTATCACTTCTTCACATTGTAACTATAATTTTAAAACAAATGATATTTCAACACGTTAAGTTATGCTCTATAGATTTAATTAGATTTTAGAAAAATTAGGAACTTTTATGATGAAACAAAAGTTATTTGCTCTTGCAATCATTGCTTTTTTATCTCTTCCGGTTTTTGCACAAGAACCTACGGTTATGAAAATAGCAAATGAGGAGTTGCAAAGAAATATGAAAGAGTTGTCGAAGCAGGAACTGCCTCCTTACTTCATTTCATATACGATTACTGATAAAAAGGATATTTCATTATCAGCATCAAACGGCAAGATGAAAACATCTGTAATTACTGACGGTAGAATTTTCGATATGGATTTGCGTGTCGGTAGTTATGATTTTGATAATACACATATAATAAGAGGTAGTAATTCCGATTTCGCTTTCTTCTCATCATTGAACTATCTTCCGATGAATGATGATGCAAACGCTATCCGTTCAAAAATATGGATTGCTACTGACAGAAAGTACAAATCAGCTATTGAAAGATACGAAAAAGCCCTTTCAAACCAAGCAGTTAAGGTTGCCGAAGAAGATTCTTCCGCTGATTTTTCAAGAGAAATACCTGCTGAGTTCTATGGAGAGAAAATGCAATTAACTCTTGATACGGCAATGTGGAACGCTCGTTTGCGTCGCCTATCAGAGCGTTTTAATGATTATCCACTCATCTTTACATCGGCAATCTCTCTAAACGGTCAATGGCGACACACAATGCTTGTTAATTCCGAAGGTACAAAGGTCAGCACATACCACCAAGGCGTAAGAGTGATGATTTCTGCAAAAACAAAAGCTGATGACGGTATGTCGCTTCCAGTTTTCTATGACTGGTTTGCATTCAATCCTGACGAGCTTCCAAGCGAAGAAATTATAGCAGCAAAAATTGATGAACTTATCAAACTGCTTATGGATTTGAGAGTTGCACCAATCGCTACTACTTATTCAGGCCCTTGTATGCTTTCCGGTGAAGCATCAGGCGTATTCTTCCATGAGATTTTTGGACACAGAGTAGAGGGACATAGAGAAAAAGACCCTAACTCTTCGCAGACTTTCAAACATTCAATCGGTGAACTGATACTGCCCGATTTCGTTGATGTAGTTTTCAATCCAACAATCAAGCAATTGGAAGGACAAGATTTGCACGGCTTCTACGAATTTGATGATGAGGGTGTTAAAAGTCAAAAAGTGGTTGCTGTAGATGATGGGATTTTCAAAGGATTCCTAATGTCCCGCTGTCCAATAGAAGGATTTTCAAAATCAAATGGTCATGGGAGAAAAGCAGCCGGTCGCAACTGTGTTACCCGACAATCAAACCTAATCGTTGAGGCAAAGAAAACTATTCCAATGGCTGCAATAAGAGATACCCTACGTGCAGAAGCCAAAAGACAGGGTAAGGAATACGGGCTATATTTTGTTAATGTATCCGGCGGTTATACTTTCACAAGTCGTTCTATTCCAAACTCATTTAATGTAACACCTTTAGTTGTATATAAGATATATGTTGATGGTCGCCCTGATGAATTAGTTCGTGGTGTTGATTTAATCGGTACTCCGCTATCTACATTTGCAAATATATTTGGTGCCGGCGATGATTATGGTGTATTTAACGGTATTTGCGGAGCCGAATCCGGCCCCGTTCCCGTTTCAGCATCTTCACCGACACTACTCGTTAGAAAAATTGAAGTTCAGAAGAAAGCCAAATCTCAAGCGAAACTACCACTTCTTTCTGCACCTACAATGAAACATAATCCGTAATCACATATACATATTAATATAAAGGAAATATATAATGAAAAAAATATTAGCATTAATCTTAATTTTAGTAACGACTCCGGCGTTTTTAGTAGCACACAATGATAATGACATTATGAACGCCATGCGAGACGAAATCAAACGCTCTATCAAAAATTTGAAAATGGAGAAATTGAAATCACCCTACTACATCGAATATACTTATATAGTAAAAGATAATCATCATGTCGAAGGCCTATTAGGAAATATCACATCATCAACTTCATCTAAAGATGGCCGAGTAGATGTAAAAGTTCATGTAGGAGATTACAAATTCGATAATACAAATTTCAGCGGCGGAGGAATGTTTTTCTTCGGCGGTGGCTCACGCGATGACGAGGAAAAATTTTCAAACCGAAAAGTATCCTATGAAATCGACTATGATAACTTACGCCGTGAATTATGGTTAGCAACTGATGCCGCATACAAAAAGGCAGCAGAAAATCTTTCTAAAAAACAAGCCGTATTGAAAAACAAAATTCGTAAAGATACAATCTGGGACTTCTTGAAAATATCTCCTTCTAAAAATAAGTATGTTAAGAAAATTGAAGAATTTCCGGCAGACTTAGCCGAAGACCTGATAAAAAAAATGTCCGCAACTTTCATCGAATACCCGGAAGTACATACTTCTCGCGTATCATTGGAATATCTACCTACAAAAATTTACTACGTCAATAGTGAAGGAACTGAGTTTATCAAGACAAAATCAAAAGTCGGTTTAGAAGTATCGGGGTCATCACAAGCTGATGACGGAATGATTATTACCAACTATTACTCTTGTTATGCCAATAAATTAGCAGAACTACCAGAACTGGACTCACTAGTACATGGAGCAAGAAATGTAGCAAAAAAAATTACCGAAGTTCGCAACGCTCCTGTCCTAGAAGATACTTACGCAGGTCCGGTACTTTTTACTGACAATGCAGCAGCAGAGATTTTCGCACAGGTTTTCGTACCAAATTTAGTTACGCAACGAGAGCAACTTTCTTCCTCTGGTTTTCCTGTAAACAAGAAAAATACCGCTTTCCAAAGAAAAATCGGCGGTCGTGTTCTTCCTGAATTTATGAGCATAGATGCAAAGCCGTCTATGAGAAAAATTGACGATACACCGATGTTCGGAACATTTAAAATTGACGACGAAGGAACTTTAGCCCAAAATTTCACGCTTGTAAAAGAAGGATATTTGAAAAATCTTTTTTCATCAAGAGTGCCTACAAAACGTATCCGCGAATCAAATGGACATAAACGTGGTGGCAGTACATCAATCTCAAATGTCGTAATCACAAGCAACGATAAAAAGAAAACTCTTTCTTACGAAGATTTAAAATCAAAAATGATGAAACTCTGCAAAGACCGTGAATTAGAATACGGCTTAGTCGTTAAAAAAATCATGAATCCGAATATTTTCTCATCACACATAGTAAATCAGATATTTACGGGTGACTTCTCATATATGCGAGGAAATGCACTAAATCTTTGTGAAGTTTACAAGGTATATCCCGATGGAAAAGAAGAGCTAATTAGAGGTGCAGAAGGAACGGGATTCACACATCAATCGTTCAAAGATATTATTTTCTGCGGAAAAGACCAAAATGTTTATAATTACTGGGGCTCAGCTTCAGGCTATGGTAACTGGCACGGTGCAACTATTGTTACACCATCTATCCTTTTTGAAGATGGCGAGATAGGTACAATCGATAGTGACTTTAAAAAGCCCCCGCTACTTCCTAGCCCTTTGGAAAAATAAAACTTAGATTCTGATTAGAAAAATGTCCGATGCTTTTTTGTATTGGACATTTTTTTTGAACTACAATGTTGTATATCTCGGTTTTCCTCTGCCACCCAATCGACTTTCCTAAGCCGAAATTGGTGTATTCGACCGGCAGAAAGAAAACAAAATCTCGGCGGTTCGGCAAATTTTTTGGGAAAGCATCTCCATTTTTAGAAAATTAGTATTCTTAAACTATATTTCGTTAATCGCAAAAATATCTATCATCTTAGGCATTACTGCAAATAGATTTTTGCTATTGTAATAGGGGATATTTTGAGAGCTTGGATTTTTTTCTTATTTTTGTATTTTAGATTATTTGAGTCGAAAGTATGGAACCCTTTGTACCACATAAGCTACCATTAGAAAATATTGATTGGACAAGGCATATACGAAAAATCAGTTCTGCAAATAGGGCGTTGGCAACTTATGCAGGAATTTTACAAAGTATGATTAATCCTGCCATACTTCTTTCCCCTTTAGTTAGTAATGAAGCTGTACTCTCATCTAAAATTGAAGGTACACAAGCGACTTTGCAAGAAGTCCTTGAGTTTGAAGCCTCTCCGAATAAACCAAATCCCAAATATGATGACATCCAAGAAATTATAAATTATAGAACTTCAATGGCTTATGCCGTAAATTGGCTTGAAACACGACCAGCTAATCTCAATATGTTAAAACAGGTGCATCAAATTTTACTGGATAGTGTTCGTGGACAAAATAAAAATAAAGGTTTTTTTAGAAAAATACAGAATTGGATTGGTAAGCCTGGTTGCTCCATGAAGGAAGCAACATATATACCACCTAATCCAGAAATTTTAATGGACTGCTTAACCAATTTCGAAAATTATTATCATTTTGATGAAAAAGATAAGTTAGTACAATTAGCAATTATCCATGCACAATTTGAAATAATTCACCCATTTTTAGACGGTAATGGAAGAATTGGAAGAATGTTGATTCCTCTATTTTTATTTGAACATAAGCTTATAGACAGGCCTATGTTCTATATTAGTCAATACTTTGAAAATCATAGAGAAGAATACTATTCAAAACTTAATCATATAACACTTAACCATGATTGGAACAGCTGGATAAATTTCTTTTTAGATGCAGTTACTCATCAAGCTGACGATAACAGTAAAAAAGCAAAAGACATTTTAAACCTTTATGAAGAAAAAAAGCAAGAAATATCTGAATTAACACGCTCTCACTTCATTTATAACTTAGTAGATACTTTATTCAAAATGCCAATTTTTAATACTACTGACTTTGCTGAGACATCTGACATTCCGCATAGTTCACTAAAAAGGTTATTAAAAATATTAACTGATAATGAAATAATCACAATTTTAGAACAAGGAAAAGGAGCTAACCCAACTGTATATCTATTCAGCAAGTTGTTTGAAATAGTCAAATAATTTTCTTGGTCAATAAATTGACCACTATATAATTTGTGGTCAATATTTTCTGATTTCTTGACCACAATCCATTTCTTGGTCAACAAATTGACCGCTATATAATTTGTGGTCAATATTTTCTGATTTCTTGACCACAAATAAAAAACCACCTCATTTGAAAACAAGGTGGTTCTATCATAAAAAAGTGATATTTAGCTTATAGACAAGCTACAGCCTCGATTTCAACCATTACGCCTAATGGTAATTTTACAACACCGTAGGCAGCACGTGCCGGTTTGTATTCGCCCAAATACTCATTATAAACGGCATTCATTTTAGCGAAATTATCCATGTCGCTTAGAAGACAAGTAGTTTTAACGATGTTTGCCATTGTCCCACCAGCTTCTTCAACGATAGCTTTAACATTTTTCAATGCTTGGTGAGTTTGACCTTCGATATCGTCTCCAACTAAATTACCTTCAGCATCATAAGGAATTTGTCCAGAGATAAATAACATCTTACCTTCAGCCATTACTGAATGTGAATAAGGTCCGATTGGAGCCGGAGCTTTATCTGAATTTACAGGTTTAATCATTATTCTTCCTATACATTTAAGTTTATAAAATTCGTTATCAATTATTTAGCAATAAATAGTAATTGATCTGTATTTTTCAAGAGAAACTTAGTGAAACTTCCCAAGAAGAATTCTGAAATCGCATTTGTTGTACGCGGTCCAATTACAAATAAATCTGCCGAGTTTAAGAAATGAGCATCAATATATTTGATAATATTTTCTTCTGTGTGGTGAGTAAAAACTTGTTCTAAATCGTAAGCATTCAATAATTCAGCTGAATTATCAAGCACATATCTTGAGAACATTTCGTCTGAATGCGACATAACCAAATCAACTCTTGAACGCTTATCAGAAATTAACTGGGTAAATCTCATCAATGCACCAGATGATTCTAATGATCCATCAAGAGCAATAACGACGTTTGGATTTCCTTCTGTAATATTTTTCATATTGATATTTTCAGGAACAACCAAGATTGGTGCCAAGCAATTTGACATGACTTTTTCAAACGTATGCCCTCTTTCGCTATTGATAGCAAAATTGAAATTTGATTGACGACCGATGATTAATAAATCAAAGAATCTTGATTCTTCAATAATCAATGATGATGGCATACCTTTCAATTTGTGAATGTCACATTTTACTGCTGCAGCTTCACATTTATCAGTAAATTTTTTAGTTAATTCTTCAATAGTCTTTTCAGCACTTTCGATGAATTTATTTTCCATTTCATGTGCATATTTACTTGCACCGATTGGAAGAGGTCCGATATAGCTGTCAATACCTTTAACATCTAAGATTACCATACCTGTAAGTAAAGCATCGTATTGTTTCGCGAGAAAGACAGCTAAATCTATAGCTCTTTCCGAACTCTTTGATGGGTCGATAGGTACTAATATTCTTTTGTACATAAATCACTCCATATATAAAAAACAATTAATTTCAAATTTATTCCGATTCTAACGCAGTAATACCCGGTAACTCCTTCCCTTCTAAGAATTTCAAAGAAGCACCACCGCCCGTTGACACGTGAGAAACCTGTGATTCGTAATTCAACTGTGAAATAGCACGTGCTGAATCACCACCGCCGACAATTGTTATGCCGCCAAACTGGGTACATTTTCCTAAAGCACGAGCTAAAGCAAGAGTACCTCTTGCGAAATTTGGCATTTCGAAAACACCCATAGGACCATTCCAAAGCACAGTTTTAGAATTACGTATCACTTTATCGTAAGTTTGGATTGTCTCTTCCCCAATATCAAGGCCTATCATGTCGGTTGACATTGCGTCAGCTTTTACTATTTCATGTGAAGCGTCATTCGAAAACGCTTCTGCCTGTACAACGTCTGTCGGCAGATAGAATTTGATATTGCGTTTCTTAGCTTCGTCCATAATTTCTTGTGCCATTTCGATTTTGTCTTCTTCGAGTAGAGATTTACCAATTTCGTAACCCAATGCTTTATAAAAAGTAAACATCATACCACCGCCGATAATAATGTTATCGCACTTATCGAAAAGTGAGCGTATTACATCAATCTTACCGGAAATTTTCGCACCACCGATGATTGCTGTAAATGGTCTTTGGGGAGTTTTCAATACATTTTCGAAATACTCTATTTCTTTTAGAACAAGGAAACCTGCATATTTATCTTTTGGGAAGAATTTTGTTATTGCATGAGTCGAAGCGTGGGCTCTGTGAGCTGTACCGAATGCATTGTTGCAATAAATATCAGCATACGTAGCCAATCTTCTTGCAAAAGCAGGATCGTCTTTCTCCTCAGCTTTATAATATCGTAGGTTATCGAAGAATATCATTTGTCCTGGCTGTGCATCTTCGACAATTTCACGAGCCATATTGCTTGTAAAATCCTCAACAAAAATCACATCAAAACCCAAAGCACCACGATAATAATCCGCCACAATTTTCAATGTGAAATCTCCACCTCTTTGGCCTTCTTTCGGCCGGCCAAGGTGTGACATTAAAATCGGAATTCCACCCTCTTCGATTACATATTCTATTGTCGGCAAGGAATCATTAATTTTCTTAAAACTACGTATCTCCCCGTTTTCAATAGGAATATTGAAATCGCTTCTTATCAATACCCGCTTTCCATGCAGGTCAGCTTCAGCTATAGATCTTATCATACCCGTTATACCAACAAAGTTAAATTAAAGTTGAGTTCCAAGTCTCAGAATCATATCACAAATTCTTGAAGAATAGCCATATTCATTATCATACCAACCAACGACTTTAATGTGAGTTCCATTTACAGTAGTCAATTGTGAATCGAAAATACATGATGCAGTAGAACCTATAATGTCAGTAGATACCAACGGTGCCTCTGAATACTCTAATACATTTCTCATTGTACAACTATTAGCAGCAGCAAACATTGCTTGATTAATTTCTTCAACAGTTGCAGGCTTTTTCAATACCGCAGAGAAATCTGTCAATGAACCGTCCGGGACAGGCACACGAACTGCGTACCCTTGTAATTTACCAGCCATTTCTGGTAGAACCAAACCAACCGCTTTTGCAGCACCAGTAGTAGTTGGGATTGTATTGACCGAAGCAGCACGAGCTCTTCTCAAATCTGAATGAGAAAGATCGACTACTCTTTGAGTACCTGTAAATGCATGTATTGTAGTCATATAACCGCTTTCTACTCCAAAAGCATCATTTAATACTTTTACCATCGGAGCAAGGCAATTCGTAGTACATGAGGCATTGGAAATATATTTTTCTTTACCTGTAAGCGTATGGTCGTTCACACCCAGCACTATGGTAGCATCAATTTCTCCTTTTGCAGGAGCAGATAACAGTACCTTTTTTGCACCACTTGATTTAGCGTGCCTTTCCAAGTCCGATTTTTTTCTGAAAGCACCTGTCGATTCCAAAACAATATCCACATCTTCCCAAGGAATATCTTCAATATTTCTCGTTGAAGAAACTGGAATAGTTTGGTTATTGATTATAAGATTATCGCCCTCATTTTTCACAGTACCAAAAAATTTACCGTGAACTGAATCATATTTGAATAAATGAGCTAACGTTGGGGCTTTAGTTGAACCAGTATTAATACCTATAATTTCAATATCTTTAAAGCCTCGACGAGCCATTTCACGAACTACTAATCTGCCAATTCGGCCAAATCCATTTATTGCTACTCTTAATGACATTACCTTGCCCTACATATACTATAAAACTAATCTGCAACTAATGCACAGCTTACTATCAAATTCAAAAAGCAAAAATAAGAAAATTTGACTAAATATCAATGGCTTTTATAAGGATTTAGATAAATTAAGATAATTATTTTCAGCATTAAATATAGACATTATTTCCGCAATACAATAGAACGCCCCCTTATCCCTCTTAATAATATTGATTTGCATATATTGAGAAATAATGAAACAGTTTAAGATATGGCCGAAATTTTTAAAGAAATTTCAAAACGGATACCCGCTTGTTTTTAAAGAGGCAATAGCCGGAAACCCTAAAAGAATGGACGAAGGAGATATTTTCCATCTCGTAGATGAAGAATTTAACTATGTTGCCACGGCTTACTACGGCGTTCAGAATAAAGGAATTGGCTGGGTACTGACTCAAAATGATAACGATAAGATAAATTCAGATTTCTTTTCAAAGCGAGTAGCCAAGGCTTTAAACCTAAGAAAATCATTTTTTAATTCAAAAGATACCAACGCATTTCGCATCATAAACGGCGAAGGCGATGATTTGCCGGGAATGACCGTCGATTACTATGCAGGATATTTTTTAATTACATGGTATAATCGAGGAATTTACAATTTTTCCGAAGAAATTATCGAAGCCTTGAAACTCAACAACCCTATCGGTGTCTATCAGAAAAAACGTTTTGGACAAGGCGGAAGCTACATTAATGAGGAAGAACATATTTTCGGAGATGAAGCAGACTTACCATTGATTATTCAGGAAAATGGAATCAATTACGCTACTTATTTCAATGATGGTCCAATGACAGGTATCTTTTTAGACCAAAAAGAAATACGAAATCTCGTAAAAGAAAAATATGCAAAAGATAAATCTGTACTTAATACATTCTCCTACACAGGTGCATTCTCCGTAGCTGCTGCAATCGGTGGAGCAAAAGAGACAACTAGCATAGATTTAGCGAAGCGTAGTATCCCTAAAACAAAAGAAATGTTTGAGATAAACGGTATTGATTTGGATAATCACCGCATAATCGCTGAAGATATTTTTAATCATTTCGCTTTCGCAAAAAGACGGGGTTTTAAATATGATCTGATTATTCTTGACCCACCATCTTTTGCACAATCCAAAAAACACAAATTCTCAACAGCTAAGGATTATCCGAAACTTATCAGCCAAAGCATTGATATACTTAATCCCGGGGGCATAATACTCGCATCGACTAATAACTCGACTTTTGATATGAATCGCTTTTTGGAGTTCATCGATGAAGCAGCTATCAATTCAGCTAAAGCATATAAAATTTTGGAACAGCATACCCTACCTTTCGGATTTAATACAGATCCTAATTTTCCGGAAGGAGATTATCTAAAAGTAGCCTTTGTTCAAATATTTTAATATTTGCTGTAACTTTTCAGATAGAAATTGCTTAGTATAAATATAATCCTTAAATTTGCATATTCTTGGGTTGCTATTTTTTTTATGAATTTTTGTTAATTATTCTTGAAAAGTTTTGTTCTACATATTGCCGTATTTTTTGTTCTCTCGTCTGCTGTTTTTGCTGATGAGTTCGTGCCTATTGTAAGCATTGAAGACCAAGACTGCGGAACATATTTAGTAACAGTAACAGATGAAGGAGAAGGTATATTTATTCTACCCAAAATCAATAAAGATATATTTTATAATTTCAATGAATACGAACTCATAGACGATTTCCACGAAGGACAGGCAAATCATACATTTTCTTTTACATTCACGGTCAAAAATCCTTTCGATGATGCGGAAGTAGAATTTTCATTATTCGATACTCCTAATTTAAGCACAGGAAATCCTGTAACTAAAAGAATAGAATATATTTACAAACCATTATTACTTGACCCGCATACAATCAATTACGGTACTTATACCATAAGCGATTCGAAAAAATGGACTGTCGAAGTACAAAATGAAAAGTACGAGAATATTATAAAATCCATTTCAATTTCCGATGGTACTAATTTTGAATTAGAAAATACAATCATGGCTGATTTAAAAATGAAACCATTTTTCAGACATTATATATTCGTAAATTTCAATCCTAAAACTATAGGAAATCCACTTAGAGATACAATCATAATCAGAACTGATTGCGAAAATATAACATATAAAATCCCATTAGAAGGAACAGCCATTTCGCCGATTATCAACGTCACTGATATTGATTTTGGAAATGTACTGTATGGGGAAACTTATGAAGTCAGTGATATAGAGCAGAAATTGAAAATATCCAATAGCGGTATCGGAGAATTAGAACTTAAAACCTACCAATTCGCAAGTGGGAAATATTATAAACTCGGAGCAAAAGAAAATTATATACTTTACGGAAATGCAAGAATACCTGAAAATCAATCTATCACCTTGCATAGCTTGGAATTAAAAGCTGATAAATTAGGCGAAATCATTGATACGATAACCTTCAAAAGCAACGCCTACAAAAAAGATAGTATAGCTATTTTAAAAGCATATTGTATTCCAAGAGGAATATTCCTAAATGCCCATGATTTCGGCGATGTTAGAATAAATGCAACTAAAATCAATGAACTAAAAATAATCAACACCGCTGACGAACCAATAGAGATTATCGACTTTTATTCAAATACTACAGCAAATGAACTAACAGCGGATTTTGATAACGCCCTGCCCGAATTGAAAAAAGGAACAATTATTTATCCTCAAAACTATTCCGGAAACGAGCTGAAAGAAATTACAATTCCAATTTCGTTCACTCCAATAGATGAAAGAAAATACGAGAGAGAAATTTATATTGCATTCAAGGAGATAAGTCAAGATTCCAATCAACAACAAATTCGTTCCTTAATCAAGGGTAGGGGAGTTCAGCAAAAGGTTTTGGCATCTGGTTTCAAATTTCCAAAAGCTACTGCAACTATTGATACTTCAGAAATTACCGGATATATAACAATCAAAAATATTTCAAATTCAGCACCTCTATATTTGAACCAAATAGATTTTATAAATCCAATTAATCCGGCAATTAAATCATTCATAATTCCTGATTTCCCGTCTGATACTTTAATCGAAATAGGTGAATCTTTACAAATCCCGGTGAACTTTGTTCCTAAATTGATTGGTGAAAATAAGGTAAATCTGCGAATTAGAACTGATGCCTACAGACTTCCGCAGGATAGTGTTTATATTGATACATTGATTTCAATTTCAGGTATAGGGTACAAAAAACCTTTGTCTATGGACCTATTGAAATTTGGTAATATCTGCCGTTGCGAAACAAAAACAGGCTCCCTCTCAATAAAAAATGAATCAGAAAAAGATGTGCTAATCGACTCTGTTATAATCTCATCGAATAGCCAATCTCCCGAAACTTTTGCTATCAAATCCAACACCGACAATATACTAATTAAATCTTTGGAAAACCATGATATAGAGATTGATTATATTCCATTTATGTCAAATTTAAGTTCAAATTCTGCTATAATAAAAGTGTTCTACGGAGACGAAATTTCTAAAACCTACATTTTTGGAAATAACTATACCAATGAATTGGAAATTGCACTCGATTCAGTTTTCAATATCACTCCGGGGGTAGTTCTAAAAGATGGAAACCGACGAATTGGTATCAATATCAAACAGAAAAATATTTCTGATTCTTCATTTTTGAACCACCTTAAATTTGGAATTAGATATCGAGCAAGTCAAATTAAATTTTTGAATAGTTTCAGTATTGCTAATCTTCCAAGCTCTGCAACAATTAAAACAGATTACAATTTGCTAAATAATAATACTTCCGAAATTACTTTCACAGTTGATAGCGATGAAATTCTACCTGACAATTTCACCATATATCCTGAACTTCAGATGCTACTCTCTCAATCTGCACTTTGTACATTAGAAGTGCATAATATCAAGACAGTCGGAAACTGCTATGATACCGTAACCACCAACGGATTAATTACATACAGATACTGCGGATTGGAGCAAATGGAAATTTCCATGCTAAATAAGGATTTGAAGATTATCTACGTTATGCCTAATCCAGCTACTGGTGATGAAGTAAATATCAGATTTTCAGTTCCATTTGATATGATGACTACCCTTGACTTTTATGATGAAACTGCCAAACATGTCCTCACAGCATATAGAGGAGTTCTTGAAAAAGGAACACATGATATTAAAATTGATATAAGCAATCTTAGCTCCAATACTTATACTATTATTTTGCGTCAATCTGAATTTAGCGATATGAAAAACTTATATATTTTCAAATAGTTATGAATATTAAACTTCGAAAACTTACTCTCCCACAATACCAATTTGAATTCAAAGAGGAGGCCGGCAAAGTAAAAATTTACGATTTTATACGAAAAAAATATATTATTCTTACTCCTGAAGAATGGGTAAGGCAGAACTTTTTAAGATACATGGTTGAAGAAAAAGGCTATCCTAAATCGAGAATTAAACTTGAACACACAATAAAAATAAATAATTTATCTAAACGCTGTGATGCAGTCTTTTTTGATAAGTCATTGAAACCTCAAATGTTAATCGAATTTAAAGAACCAAATGTATCACTTAGCCGAACTACTCTAATCCAAAGCGGCATATATAATTCATTACTAAAAGCCGAGCTTTTAATTTTATCAAATGGTTTGGAACATTTGTTTATTAAGCCGGATTATGAAAGTGATAAATTTGAATTGATTGACGAAATACCAATCTATAATAAAAAATTATAAAGTAGGAATAGAGTATATCCCTCACCTACAAAAATATAATTTTTAGACTCCGGTTAAGTCGTGCATCTTATTAATACGTTTAATATGTCTATCCCCTTCAAATTCAGTTGTTATAAATTTTTCGATTATGTCTTTTGCCAAATCTATATTAATAAATCTTGCCCCAAAGCATAAGCAGTTAGCATTATTATGCTGACGGGTAATTTCTGCCATTTCTATTGAATGACAATGAGCTGCTCTGATGCCTTTTACTTTGTTTGCAGTCATTTGCATACCCTGTCCGCTTCCGCAGATAATTATTCCAAAATCCGATTTATTTTCTGAAACAGCAGTAGCAGCTTTGAACGCAAATTCAGGATAATCACATGAATCTTCAGAAAATGTCCCAAAATCTAAAACTTCTATTCCTTTATCTTGTAACCATTTAACAAGTTTACGAGCCATTTTAAATGCACCATGATCTGATGCTAAAGATATTCTAATATTTTCCATTTTACCTTAACAATTTATTAACATTTTGTTTATTTAATATTCACTTTTTCAAAAATTTATCCTCAAAAAATAAGGTTATTTTGTTTAAAAATAAATTTGGTATTTTCAATTCCTTATTTTTCCAATATCCGGTGTATAACTTTTAATTTATCTACACTACTTTCCACACTCTAAAATTGTATTTCAAATTTTTTTAACTCCTAATATTTATCAATTTAATACAAGTCAAGTCTTTTTTTTAAACATATCCACACGCATATAAACATAAACATACTTATTTATAAAAGAAAAAAATATATATTATTTATAAAGGAACGAACAGAATTTTGTATTTTTGTACTTCAATAGATTGTGAAATTAATTAGATTGAAGTATGAGTACAGAAATTGACAAAACAGCCAAGCTGTGTAAACTAAAATTCGACGCTAAAGAAAAAGAAATATTTGAAAAACAATTTGAAAATATAGTTAAATATGTATCTATTATCAATGAACTTCCAATTGATGATTTAGAACCATTGGCACAGTTAGAAGTTGCAGATAAAACTGTTAGAGAGGATATAGCAAAAGAAGGTTTGCAATTAGAAGATGCACTAAGAAATGCACCTAAGAAAAATGAAAATTTCTTTAAGGTTCCGAAGCAATTAAAAGTTGAGGAAAATCCTGCTTAATATTATTTAGTAGTTACGGATAATAATGATAAATAAAAAAAAAGTAATAGCAATAATTCCGGCAAGACTACAATCGACACGTCTACAGGAAAAGCTTATATTAGATTTGTGCGGAAAACCATTGATTGTCCGTACTTATGAAGCTATATTAAAATCTAAATATATAGATAAAATATTAGTTGCAGTAGATTCCGAAAAACTTGCTGATATTTGTACGGAGTATGGAATTAAATCAATAATGACAGATTCAAATTTGAAGTCAGGTTCTGACCGTATTTATACTGCATACAAAAAATTAAATGAAGAATATGATTATATTTTAAATGTACAGGGTGATGAACCATTAATTCAATTTGAAGATTTGGATAATTTGATTGAGCAGTTTGAAAAATCATCTTCTGAAGTTGGTACATTGTACAATGTAATTAAAACTCTTGATGATTTGAAGTCTCCTAATAATGTGAAATTAATTTTTGATTATAAAAAAAATGCTTTATATTTTTCAAGAAGTATAATTCCTCATTTGAGAGATATTGATGAAAATTTATATATTTCAAAACATGATTTCTTTAAGCATATAGGGATTTATTTATATAAAAGAAAATCTTTATTCGATTTTGTAAATTTTAAAGAAGGAAATTTAGAGAAATTAGAAAAATTAGAACAGCTTAGATTACTTGAAAATGGAAAATCAATTTTCTGTTGCAAAACAGATAATGAAATACACGGAGTAGATACAATAGAGGATTTAGAAAAAGTACGAGAAATCTACGGAAAATGTGGAAAACTTGACCCTCATAATTAAGCTGTATTGTGTTTTTTAGTAGTTTTGAATAATGTTTTATAGCTTGAAGTTAAAAATTAAATAGAGAGCTATTAAAAGAGAAATAGAGGTATAGATGGAAAAAACAATTGCTGCACTTGCGACACCTTCCGGAGTTTCGGGATTAGCCGTGATTAGGTTGAGTGGGGAAGATTCAATTTCGATAATTGATAATATTTTTGTTGGAAAAAAGAAAATTGCAGATTGTAAATCTCATACTATCCATTATGGAAAAATTTTAGATGGTAATTCCATTATTGATGATGTTGTTATTTCTATTTTTCTTGCTCCGAATTCTTATACTACAGAAGATGTAATCGAAATTTCTTGCCATGGTGGAATTTTCAATGTAAAGAAAATTTTAGATTTGCTTTTTAAAAATGGGGCATATCAAGCTGAACCCGGAGAATTTACGAGAAGAGCATTTTTGAATGGAAGATTGGATTTATTACAAGTTGAAGCTGTGGCCGATTTGATTCATTCTCAGTCTTCAATTTCATCAGAAATATCTGCAAGACAAAATGACGGTCAGTTTTCAGAAAAATTAAATTCGTTTATTCAATCATTAATTAAATCCGCATCTTATCTTGAATTAGAAAATGATTTTGCAGACGAGGGTGTGGAATTAATAGATTCCCCCAAAATAATAGATGATATAAATAAAACAATAGAATTTTGTGAATCCTTAATAGGTGATTATCAATCAAGTGAAATTCTAAGATCAGGTTATTATGTATGTATAATCGGTTATCCTAATGCAGGAAAATCATCATTGTTTAATAAAATTGTAAAAAGTAATCGTGCTATAGTTAGTAATGAAAAAGGGACAACCAGAGATTATTTAGAAGAATCTTTAATTATAAATGGAATTTCAATAAAACTAATTGATACTGCGGGAATCCGGGAATCCGAATCAGCTATAGAAGTAGAAGGTATAAAATTATCATATAAGATGATTGAACAATCAAATATGATAATTGTATTGAATGATATTAGTGAGGGAGAGGATAACTCAATAAGTTTATACGAAAGTATTAAGGGTAAATATTCAGATAAAGATATACTCTATGTACAAAATAAAATTGATTTAAGGGAGCTATATCATACTTCTGATGAGTTTTTATACATAAGTTCTCAAGTAGGAAGTGGAATTAAGGCGATAGAGAATGTAATATATTCGTATGCTGAGAAATCAATAGATGTACAGAATAATGTACTATTGAACCAAAGACATGAGAATCATCTGAAGAAAGCAGTAGAATATATGCGAAATGCTATTTCAGAATTAGAAATTGATGCACCAACTGAAATAGTATCTTTTGAGATTCGGCAAGCTATAGCTCAAATGGAAGAATTAACCGGAAAGAGATATTCGGAAGATGTTTTGAATAAGATATTTTCGGGTTTTTGTATTGGAAAGTAAATTTTAAAAGTGGTTGATAGTATTATCAAATTAAAAATGAATAATCATTACAGGTATATTTTAAATTACTTTGATAAGCTGACTGAACAAAATAAAGTCGTAAACCACTGTGGAATGTTCCACGTGGAACAAATTGTGGAAAACCATAGAAAAATTGGGCTTGTTTGTTTAGAAAATATGATATTTTTGAATATATAATTTTCTATATCATCGTATAAAATTTGCCTATCTCCTTAAAAAGTGGTAATTTTAACCTTGTATGTGTATGTATTTTGGGAATGTTATTTGCAAAAGTAAATAAATATCATTAAAATACATATTTAGATTGTGAAATTATAAGCGTAGTAAGAGTATATTTTATGAAAAACAGAATTTTACTATTTTTATTTGTTCTCCTACCGTTTACCTTAGAATCAAAAGATTCTTTATTGGAGAGCTATGATATATTGCATTTAGTTCCAAGCAATGAACGAATTGTTACTTCTCTTTCTGGAAATTGGGATATTTCTTTTGATGATGGGGTAACATGGGAAACGGCTAAAATACCGTTTTCTCATTATACTGAAAACAAAATTATTTATAAGCGAAATATAAAGATTGATAAGAATATAGTTAATAATAAAGCATGGCATTTATATTTCCTTGGTGTAAATAACCAAATTGACATTTATGTAAATGATGAATTTATCGGAAGACATTATGGTTATGGTAGTCCATTTACTGTAGATATTCCTTCACGTGCTATTAGAGGTGAATCAAATAGCTTGAAGATTATTGCTTCGCAGGCTGAGCACTTTGAAGGTTTTGCAAGGCACTTAGCAAATCAATCCCAGAAATCCTATGTAGGTATTTTACGAGATATTCTTTTGATAGGTTCGGAATCTGTGTGGATTGATAATATTTTACCGACTTGCGAAATAAATTCAACTGCTACTACCTCTGTTGTAAATTTAAAAATGGAAATTTCTTCGGATAATATAGTTAATGCTATTGAACCCGAAGTTTCCAAAGTTAGTGATTCAACTGCTACTACTTCGTTGGAATCCAATTCAAATCCTGATAAAGCAATCAAAGGTTTATTCATAAAAGTAAGAGTAATCGACCCTGTAAATTTGGATACTACAAGATATTTCCGCTCAGAAGGATTTGCCTTAGAAAGCGAAAGAACGGAAGAGATAAATATGGCAATTAGAGTCAATAATCCAATAGTTTGGGATATTCAGAATCCACATCTATATAAATTTGAAGTCGAATTATATAGAGACGGGAATTTAATTGATGATTATATTTTAAACTACGGTATAAAAGATATCAAAACAAAAGGAAATAGATTTACTATTAACGGTGAAGAATTATCAATTAAAGGAGTCGAGTATTACGATGATTATTATCATTCAGATTTTACTATTAATTCCAAACGTATTCGTAAAGATTTAAAATTGATACAGCTTATTGGTGCAAATACAATTACGTTTAATTCCCATGCTCCGCACCCACTGATGGCTTCATTATGTGATAGTCTTGGTATAATAATGATGCTCAGTACCCCTGTCTCTTCTATTCCTGAAAGTAATCTTCTTTTAGATGAGATAAAGGTCTCTTCTGCAAATATTATTGATCAAATGATTAAGTATTATCAGAAGCATACTTCGGTAGTCGCTTACAGAGTTTCAGATAGAATCAAGGAATCTTCAGAAATTACTCATAATTTTAATAAAGAGACGATAAAACAAATAAAGTCTATTTCTGACAAGATGATTTATAAACAGATTCTATTGAACAGTAACTCTGTTAATTCGTCGGATTTTGATTTTATCATGTTATCGCATACTTCAGTCGAAACTATTTTCCCGAATTTAGATGAAAAAGTAAAAGCGGTAAGTAGAAATATTAAAAGTAAACCTATTTTATTTTTATACGGTACTATTTGTAATCCTAATAATCACAATGGTTACGCTGATCCACTATCTATAGATTACCAGGCCTATAATTTTTCACAATGCTATAAAATTGCTGAAAATAATAACTTAGCTGGAAATGTAGTTCATTCTTTCAATGACTACCTTTTTGAAAACCCTGTACTTTCAACGAATTATTATAATCGTGAGCTTAGTACAAGCGGTATGTTTTCAAGAAACAGAAAGTTCAGAATATCATTCAACACCATTCAGGCACTATATACCGGGAAAACAGAACCGCTTCTAAACTCTGGTAGTTTGGAAGACGACTCCCTAGTTCCGGTATCATTTATGGTGATTACATTATTGATGATTGCACTGCTTTTCTTATTCTTAAATCAGATTCCTCGTTTTCGTGAATACTTTGTTCGCTCTCTTACAAAGCCTTATAATTTCTATGCTGATATTCGTGATCAAAGAATCATCTCTTCAATTCAGACGATAATTTTAGCAGTCTTTATTTCGTTCTCAGTTGCAATTTATATAACTTCCTGTATTTATATTAACCGCAGTGAAGAAATACTTCAGAATCTTCTCACGGCTGCATTACCATTTTCGTTCCTAAAAGATTTCTTGTATGATTTAGTTTGGAAGCCGCAGCTAATGATGTTTATGTTGGCCAGTTTATTTTTTATTAAACTACTGATTATGGCATTTTTGATTAAGATTTTAGCAGGTATCCTCAGAGCAAAAATTTATTTCGGAGACTGCTTTACAATGTCGGTATGGTCTGCTAACCCATTGATTATATTTATGATACTTAATTTATTTCATCAAAGAATTATTGGTGCAAGCCCATTTTCAACTATAATTTTCGGAATTATATTAGTATTATTGCTACTTCTTGTTATTTATCGTATATTCCGCAGTTTCTCCGTAGTATTTGATAAATCTCCGGTTGTGGTTTACTCAATTGGAATATTTGTAATTCTTCTTTTGATGTCTGCTCCGGTTCTATATTTCTATTTTGAGCATAATGTATTTTCATATATTGAATATGTTGTTACCGTTCTTTGATGGCATTAGGAGTTAAAATAAATACATTAGTGGTAAAGACAGGCTAAATATAGATTCTGAATATTTTTATATGGGGGTATTTATGCGTAATTTATTATTTGTAGTGCTATATTTTTTAGTTCTTGTAGCATTTTATTTTACAATAAGCAATGCAGATTCTGAACTTTCTAAGTTCTTAGTATATAATTTGTTACTATTATTTTTGATTACAACGAATAATATAAAACTACCAGTTACTAAAAAGAAAAAACAAAATAATTCTGATGAACGTGAATCGGAATTATTGAACATCTATCTTCACGGTACTCGGAAGAGACGACTAACTCTTTATCCGTCAATAGGTTTAGTGATAGTATCGGGATTTATTATGACACTTATCCCTATTGAATTTAATGTCATTGTGATGAAAGTATGTTTGTCCATACACTTAATCGTCTTAACTTTAGCGATGATTATGTCTTATAGGGAGTGGGCTTACAACAGATAAATAGCAAAATTTTTGAAGAAGATAAGCAGTTATTACAAAGATTAGCAAACTAAAGTCAAGTTCAACTATTAAGCAATAAAATGACTTCAAAAACCAAAAGAAGGGCTGTTATCACTTTAGCACTTACAACTATTACAAACGTAGTTATACTTTCATTAGGTAGATATGATATTGATTTTATTATTTCGATAACTTTAATAGTTCAGTCCTCACTTGTATATGGTATTTTCTACAAGAGAATCAATATCAAAATATTACGTATATGTAGAAAATTTAAAATTGGAAATTAGCTCCGGTTCAAAATTTACAATATAATTTTGTGATGATTTGTAAAATAATATATCCATTTTCCTAAATTAGTTCTTATCCCTATGATGTCACCGAAATATCAGAGGGGTTTATTTTTCCTAAGAATTTGCCAATTCCCGAAAAAATCGTAATTTTGTATCATTGTAGAGTAATATTTTTGGAATATGAACTTGACGTTTGAAAATACGGTATTCGAGAACAAAAGTCGCGACATAAGCGAAATCAAAGAAATCGCTACACTAATGCGACGTGACATAATCAAAAGCCTAACCTTGGCGAAATCCGGCCATACAGGAGGCTCCATCGGAGTTAGCGACATAATCGCTGTCCTTTTCTTCAACCAAGTAATGCGTTATAATCCACAAGAGCCTAATATGGCAGGCAGAGACCGTTTTGTATTGAGTGCAGGACACTTAGCTCCTGTTCAGTATTCTGCTTTAGCTCGTGCGGGCTACTTCCCTGCCGAGGAATTGGCAACGCTCAGAAAATACGGAAGCCGTTTAGCCGGACACCCGGGCTTAGATGAAAACTTACCTGGAATAGAAACATCAACCGGCTCTTTAGGACAGGGAATTTCTATCGCTACAGGTATGGCGATGAGTGATAAACTTTTAGACAAAAACGATGCGAATGTTTTCTGTTTGACAGGAGACGGTGAATTACAAGAAGGTTCTTGCTGGGAGACAGCAATGTCTGCCGGTAATTACGGATTAGATAACTTATGCTGGATAGTTGATAATAACGACTGCCAAATCGACGGGCGTGTCAAAGATGTGATGTCAATCTACCCATTGAAAGAAAAATTTGAAGCCTTCAATTTTGAGGTTGTAGAAATCGACGGACATAATTATCAAGAAATAATCGACGCTTTTAATAAATTCAAAGAACTTAAGGCAGCCAAATCTAGCAAACCATTCTGTATAATCGCAAAAACTTTCATGGGTAAAGGCGTTACCTTCATGGAAGATGATTACAAATGGCACGGTGTTCCTCCAAAACCTGAACAAGCTGAAAAAGCATTAGAGGAATTATTTTAAAATTAGTATAGACTATGAAGCATAAATTTCATATATTATTTTGTGGGCTTTGTTTATTCTTATTTTCCTGCGATGATGCTAAGGAAATTCCTGAGAAAGTAGATAATGATTCCATTATTACTAAGTCTCAATCTGCCTCTGAATCCAAATTAGAAGCGGAAGTTAAGCCGAGTAGCCAATCTGAAGAAACGAAGCAAGAAATACTAATCCCAAAGAAAAAACCGGATTATTCCAAGTACGGAAAATACAGAGGTTCAATGTCTCCTATGAAGTTGAACGGACTTCTTCCTGGCTCTTTCAGAGATTTTGAAAAGAAAAACCCTTCTCTTTCCAGAATTGAGAAAGACGGAATGTCGGTTACTCTTGCGAAAGGACAGTATTTCAATGAAAAATTAAAGACATTAGTTCGAGTTGATATTTTCGACTGCTCTCCTGAAAAAAAAGTTGAGAAACCAATGATTTACGAGAAGTTGCCAGAACTAATGAACTTTGAAACAAAGAAATATGAAATCGAAAATGGTAAGGGGTATTTCACATGGAATCCTGTAAAAAAAATGGGGTGGGTCGATGTGCTAATTCATGGTAGATATATTGTGAAGATAGTAGCCGAAGGTGAAAATGCTGAACCTGAAATGTGTTTCGAAATGCTTAAACAAATTGACTTTTCTGCCTTTAAAGACGGAAAATTATTTAACTCGAATAATAATAAATCAGAGAAAAAATAAATGCATAAATTTACTTCAGATTCAAAAATTCCAACACGTAAAGGATTTGGCGAGGCACTCGCCGAAGCCGGTGATTCAAATGAAAATATCGTTGTACTTGGTGCCGATATTACAGGGTCAGTATTGACTTCCTTTTTCCAAGAAAAACACCCTGATCGTTTCTTCTCATTAGGTATAGCTGAAGCGAATGCGACTACGATTGCTGCCGGATTGGCACTATCGGGAAAAAAAGCTGTTTTTTCATGCTATAGTGCTTTTGCAGCTTTCAGAAATACAGATCAGCTCCGTATTTCCGTTTGTTATAATAATGCAAATGTATTGATTGGTGGTGGGCATTCAGGTATAACAGTTGGGCCTGATGGTGCAACTCACCAATCTCTTGAAGAGGTAGCATTATTGCGTACACTTCCGAATATGAAACTTGTAGTGCCTTGTGATTATCACCAGTCAAGAAAAGCGACTTTTGCTCTTTTAGAAGCTGAGGGACCGGCATATATACGTTTCGGTCGTCCGGCTGTGGCTTCATTTACAACCGAAGATACACCTTTTGAGATTGGAAAAGCCGATGTATATAATGAAGGTACAGATGCAGCAATCGTTGCCTGCGGTCTAATGGTTTGGGAAGCTCTTAGAGCAGCAGAAGAATTAGAGAAAAAACATGGTTACAAAGTCCGTGTAATCAATAACCACACTATCAAACCAATTGACGTTAAGACCATCACTGATGCTGCCCGTGAATGTGGTTGCATTGTAACAGCGGAAGAAGCACAAATCCACGGCGGTTTGGGTAGTGCAGTTGCCGAAGTTGTAGTGAAAAATGCTCCTGTCACAATGGAGTTCATAGGTATTCCTGATAGATTTGGTGCAAGTGGTGAGCCTGAAGAACTTTTAGAAAAATTCGGTTTAACTTGGGAAACAATCTATGATTCAACCCTAAAAGCTATCGAAAGAAAAAACAAAGGTTCTCAAGGATATACCCACCCTATCGAAATGTAGGAAAGAATGATTGTATTTTTGTAATGGACTCGGCTTAGAAGTGGAGTCCGTTTTTTATAATGACCGCTCCAAAATACATAGAGACAGGTTTGACCTGTCTCTACAAAAAATCATTATTATTTCAACCTACTTAAACTTCAATAATAGGAAGTTCCTGCGGTGGTGTTGTAATTCTGTAAGAACCTTGAACTGAAACGACAATTAAATCCTGTACACGCATTCCGAATTTCTCGGTATAAACTCCCGGTGAGATTGCCAACACGGTTTTATCAGGAATCATTTCATCTTTTGCCATTGGATTGATGAACGGATGTTCTTTAATTTTTCTGCCGATACCGTAACCCAATGCGTGCGGGAAGAAGCGATCTAACTTCTTCTTCTTCATATAATCTCTGACTACATTGTCCAAATGCTGACCAGTCATTCCAGGAACAACAGTTTCAATCGCCAACTCTTGAGCCTCAATAATTGCTTTGTATGCGTTTTGCTGCTGTTTAGTTGCTTTTGCTAATGCTACCGTTCTCGAAAGCTCGCATATAAATCCGTTATGAGCTGTATTATAGTTAATCATCACGATTTCATTTTTCTTGAGTCTTTTTTCACTTGCACGACCATGAATGATTGGTCCTCTATTACCAGATGTAATGAAAATAGGTTCCATTATTTGCTGAGAACCCAATTCGTATGCAATATTACAAGTTAGAATTGCTAGTTCTTCTTCAGTCATTCTTGTTTTGATTTTCGGAATAATGGCTTCATAAGTCTGCTGTGCCAATTCTGCAGCTTTCTGAATCGACTCAAATTCTTCTTTACCCTTTGGTTGCGTGAACGGCTCGAAAAGATATGGAGAAGGTTTAAACTTTACGGGACGTATGCGGTTTCGTATATCAATAGTTTCTGAATATGGGATTTTATCCGCTTCAAATCCTAAGATATTGAATTCTTTGAAAATACTATGCTTACGACAGTATTTCCAAATATCGTCAGTGATATGTATTTTCAGACCTGGTAAAGGGTATAATTCTTCTTGAATTTGTTGAGCATATCTACTGTCTGTGAAAAAATGTATAGTATTCTTATGGATAATCAGTTCAGCCTGAGTACCTGAAAAATTTGTAAGATATTTAATATTTGGTAGATATGAGATATATGCAGCTTCAATTTTATATTCGTCCATTGCGAATTTCAACTGTTGTAATCTCATATCAATGATGCTTGGATACGTATTCATCTCACCCCTTTTTGTTGGTTTCTTTTAAATGCCTTTTACATCAATTTATATTTGAAATTTATCAACCCCTGAATGACAGAGGTTGATACTTAAAAAATTATACGAAATAGTTTGGTGATTCTTTAGTTATATTTACCGTGTGAGGGTGTGATTCTTTCAAGCCCGCACCTGTAATTTGATTGAATTGTGCATAATCCTGCATTTCCTTGATTGAAAGACAGCCACAATATCCCATAGCCGCACGAAGACCACCCGCAATTTGATAAATAGTTTCAGCAACTTTTCCTTTGAAAGGAACTCTTCCCTCTATACCCTCTGGTACAAATTTTGAAATTTCTTCTTCTACATCTTGGAAATATCTGTCTGCGGAACCTTTTTTCATTGCTCCCAATGAGCCCATACCACGATATACTTTGTACGCTCTGCCTTGGTAGGTTTCAGTTTCTCCCGGAGACTCCTCGTGCCCTGCCAACATATTGCCTACCATGATTGCATCAGCACCTCCTGCAATAGCTTTTGCTATATCACCTGTTTGTTTGATACCGCCATCAGCAATGATTGGGATATTATGTTTGTGAGCAGCTTCTGCAACTTTCATTACTGCTGATAATTGAGGAACACCAACTCCTGCAACTATACGAGTAGTACAGATTGATCCTGGCCCAATGCCTACTTTCACGCAGTCCGCACCTGCATCAATCAATGCTTCGGCAGCTTCAGGAGTAGCAATATTGCCACCGATAACACCTATTTCAGGATATTTTGTTTTAACTTTTGTAACCATGTCTAAAACAAACTGAGAGTGTCCGTGAGCAGTATCAATAAACACAGCATCAACGCCCGCTTCTGCCAGTGCTGCAACACGGTCAAGTGTACCTTCCGCAACGCCCACTGCTGCTCCTACTCTAAGCCTTCCTCTGGAGTCTTTACAAGCGTTAGGGTGCTTGTTCTTCTTTTGAATATCTTTGAATGTAATCAAACCACGTAAAGTCATATCATCATCGACTACAGGAAGTTTTTCGATTCTTTTTGTCATTAAAATCTCCTCTGCATCATCTAAGGTCGTTCCAACAGAACAAGTTACGAGGTTTTCTTTAGTCATAAATTCTTGCACTGGTTGCATTGGATCCGGTTTGAATCTCAAATCACGGTTTGTGATAATTCCTTGCAATTTATTGTCTTTGTCAACAATAGGGATACCTGAAATTTTAAATTTCGCCATCAACTCTAATGCTTCTTCGATTCTACTATTGGCACGAAGTGTTACAGGTTTGACAATCATCCCACTTTCGGAACGCTTGACGATATCAACCTGATCAGCTTGCTGTTCGATTGTCATATTTTTATGTATAACTCCAATACCGCCTTGCCTTGCAATTGCTCTTGCCATAGATGCTTCAGTAATAGTATCCATAGCGGCACTGATTACAGGCACTTTCAATTCGATAGAATTTGTTAGTCGTGAAGTTAGTTTTACATCACGAGGTAAAATTTTCGAATAGCGAGGTATCAATAATACGTCATCGTAGGTTATGCCTTGATACGCAATCTTATTTATGCTCATATATTCCCCAAATTACTTAAAACGATACACCGAGTAGCCACGTTTAACATGGGGATTTATTTTATATGCGAAAAAAAGGACTAATTAATAGATGTTATTAAATAGTATAACTATTATTTATTATTGATATTTATATATATTTGTATTCACCCTGTAATAAAAAAAGCCACCCCAAAAATTGAGTGGCTTTTGAGCCTTCTATCGGACTTGAACCAATGACCTGCTGATTACAAATCAGCTGCTCTACCAACTGAGCTAAGAAGGCGTATGCTGTACGGAAATTTTTCAAAGAATTTGAGCCTTCTATCGGACTTGAACCAATGACCTGCTGATTACAAATCAGCTGCTCTACCAACTGAGCTAAGAAGGCGTAAACCGTACAACAATTTTTCAAAGAATTTGAGCCTTCTATCGGACTTGAACCAATGACCTGCTGATTACAAATCAGCTGCTCTACCAACTGAGCTAAGAAGGCATCAAAAGAGAATTCAAAATTAATAGTATTTTTCTACATAGCCAAATTTTTTTTGAAACTTTTTTGATTTTTTTTAAATTTACTACATAAAACAACGCAAAATAGCAATATCAGACCATCAATCCCGTTAATTTTTCTTTATTTTTTTGAGATGCCAATTAGATGACAAATATCGAGATAATGGCTCCGGTAGGTTCATTCGAATCCTTGACCGCAGCAATAAATGCAGGAGCGGGTTCAGTTTATTTTGGAGCAGGACACCTGAATATGCGTTCCAAATCATCTTCAAATTTCACACTTGAAGATTTAAGTGAAATAACACGCATCTGTTCCGAAAAAAATGTCAAAAGCTACCTGACGGTCAATACAGTCATGTATGATAAAGACTTACAGGATTTGTATGATATACTCAATCATGCGAAAAAATGTAATGTCAGTGCGGTTATCGCTTCCGATATATCAGCTATCAGTTATGCTCGTCAAATTGGCCTTGAAGTTCATATCTCAACACAAATTAATGTTTCAAATATAGAAGCGGTGAAATTCTATTCGCAATTTGCTGACGTTATCGTTTTAGCCCGTGAATTGAGTTTGGAACAAACAGCAGAAATCTGCCATCAAATAGAAAAACAACAAATCAAAGGACCAAATGGCAAATTAATAAGAATCGAAATTTTTGTACATGGAGCACTGTGCATGGCTATTTCCGGGAAATGCTATCTTTCACTTCACGAGTACAACCATTCCGCCAATAGGGGAGCTTGTTTGCAGACTTGCCGCCGTTCATATACCGTACGGGAAACAAATAGCGACCGTGAATTTGAAATTGACAATGAATATATCATGTCGCCTAAGGATTTATGTACAGTTAAATTTTTGGATAAAGTACTCGATGCAGGTGCTACCGTATTAAAAATAGAGGGGCGGGGGCGTTCAGCCGATTATGTCGCGAAGACTGTTGAGGTATATCACGAAGCCGTCGAAGCATATCTTAATGATGAGTTCACACAGGATAACACCGAAAGATGGGAAAAAGAATTAGCGAAAGTATTTAATCGTGGATTTTGGGACGGTTATTATCTTGGTTCAAGATTAGGAGAATGGAACGATCGCTACGGCTCAAAAGCCACACGCAAGAAAATCCAAATCGGAAAAGTAACCAACTTTTTCCAAAAGGTGGGTGCTGTGGAACTTACTCTCCAGTCAGGTGATCTATCCAAAGGTGATACCATAATGGTTATCGGGCCGACAACCGGTGTTTATGAAACTGAAATTGAGGATATACGTATGAACGATAAAACCGTGGAATACGCTCCTCAGGGAAGTAAAATTTCGATTTTAACTTCGGAACGCTTGAGACGAAATGATAAGTTATTTAAGATTGAGGAAGTTGAGGGATAACAACTAACTCTATATATAACAAACTTCAACGACACGGTATATTGTATCGTTGAAGTTTAATTTTATGTACTACATCAGCTTATTAGCTTACGCTGTATGATAATCGTGCAGTCTCTTTCCATTTATTAACAATATCAAAAATTGAAATTTCAGATTTATTATCTAAGTCCGTTGCACGGTAATGATGACCGGAGGTTTTATAAATATCAACTATTGCAACGGTCTTATTATTAGATGATACAATATTTTTCTTATTTTTCGTATATTTATGTATCAAAATGTCTATTATTTTCAATAAATAGTAACATTTCAGATTTTATGTGTTAATACTTTGAGTGGATATATAAATTTAATATTATTAATTAATATGTGGTGGTTTATGAAACGCTATTTAGTCGTTTTATTCTTAATATTCGGATTCAGTTCTATTTATGCCGGCTTTGAAAAGGGACCAAATGATTTTCTTGGTCGTGTTCATATACCGGGGGGTATAGAAATTGAAAGTATGAAATTTATGGATGAAACTACTGTATATGCCGCAACAAACGGTGACGGTATATACGTAAGTTACGACCAGGGTACTACTTGGGGAAAAATTAAAAGTTACCCGGAAGAAGGTAATTACATGGAAGATATGATTATTCCCGAAGACGGAGTAATCTATACTGCTTCAATGGGAGGTGGTATTTTCAAATCTTCAGATAATGGAACAAGTTGGGAAGTGCTAAACAACGGTTTGACCAATCTGAAAGTACAAGCAATTGAAAAGACGGATTGGGGCTTACTATTAGCCGGTACTTATGGAAGCGGAATATTTATCTCTGAAGATGACGGTAAAAACTGGGTTCGCTCAGATAATGGTTTTCGTTATGATAATATCACAGATATTGAAACTCTAAGCAATGGTTTTATTGTTGCTGCAACTATGGGAGGAGGATTCTATAGTAGCCGTGATAGTGCAGTTACTTGGAGAAGAGCTTCCGCAAATCTTCCAAATCCGTTTATCAATGATTTGGTACTTGATAATTTGAAAACAAAAATCTATGCTGCAACAAACGGAAACGGTGTTTGGGCTACAGCCAACGGAGTATCTTGGTTCGGTTATGAAAATAAATACCATCCGAAATATGCCGGCGAGAATGAATTTCTACCAGACTCAGCAGTTGCCTCAATCGCTTTTGCAAATCAAAATTTATATATGGGTACTCGTAGTACAGGTATTTACTCTTGGGACCCTGATATTTGGAAGTCATGGATTCCAAGCGGAAGTAATGCGATGGGTATTTCAGCTATGGCTGCTAATAATGACGGAGCAGTTCTTGCAGCTCGTTCGTACGGTGAGATTGTAAGAACAGAAAATGATGGTGAAGATTGGGAGGTTGTATCAAATGCAATCACTATGCCTGACTCCATACATACATTTGGTTCTCCTAATTTATCTAAAGTCTATGCAAGTAAATTTGGAAAATCCTTAATTAGTGTTTACACTCCGCCAAAGACGTTTAATAACAAAATCTATCGTTCTGATGACAGAGGTTATTCTTGGAGAGCTTTAGCAGAGTTTACTCCTGATGTAAATGGTTTTGAGGTTATCAATGATATTTGTATTACTCCAGATAGCGTTGTAGTAATTGCAACAAATAATAAAGTTTTGGTTTCTAAAGACTATGGTAAAACGTATCCTATTACATTCCAAGTTAATGAACCTGATTCAGTAACGAATTATGAAAATGTTTTCTACGATTTAGAAGATAAGTCGATTTCATTCATTTACCAAATGATTGAGATTGTAGAAAATATGGATTCTCCTCCAACAGTTGTAAGGAAAAGCTCCAGCGTTTTCAAATCATTCAATAATGGTGATACTTGGTCTGAAAATAAATTTGATGACCAATTCCGTACCAACCACTATATTGATTACTCCAGTGGTAACTGGTACATAAACAATGGTAATAATATCTATTGTTCAACTGATAAGGGTGCTAGCTATTCTGATTATGCAGCTCTACCTAAAAATGTTAGAGCATTCTATAATATTAACGGTTCGATTTATACGCTGACCATGGTACCAAAATCTCCGACAGAACCTCAAGGATATTTTAGAGAAATTGCATATTCAACAAATTATGGTAAAAACTTTATTCCTGTGCCATTCGATCCTTCAGGCTATCTTCCTGATAATGCAGTAGATTGGAGAATAGGAAGTCTCCAAGAAGATTATTTCGGTGGAATATATATTGATGTAATATTCCAGCAAGCCGGAGTTGGTTTCAAGCATGCACTATTTTATAAGGAACGGGGAACAACTGATTGGCAGGATATTACTCACTGCTACAACATGGATAGAATCAAGCAATTCGAATTTGATTTAGACGGTTATGCTTACATAGTAACAAATGCACTATATAAACGTCTCGCTCCAAATAAACTAAAAGCTCCGAAAATCATCTTCCCGGAATTTGCAGAAAAAGGAGTAAATTCAAATCCTGTCTTAGGTTGGAATACTGCTGAATTTGCTGAAGAATATGAATTACAAGTTGCTCCGACAGAACTTTTCAACTCAACCTTTGAGACAAATGTAACAGGTGATACTGTTTGTAAAATCGTTCTTGATTTGCCTGCAAATACCCAATACTGGTGGAGATTACGTTCGAAAACACATGAAACAAGAAGTGAGTGGGTGAAAAGCAAATTTACTACCGGTATTGCTCCGGTAAAATTGATTAGTCCTGAAAATGATGCCGTAGGTGTACCACTATATGCAGATTTAGAATGGGAAAAACATCCGAACGCAGATTACTATTCAGTAAAAGTTGCAACAGATGAATTATTCCAAAATATAATTTTTGAAGAAGATTCTACACTAGAAACTTCTATTACAACCGGTATGCTACAAGGTTTAACCACCTACTTCTGGACAGTAAGAGGTAGAGTGAATAACGGAAATGACGGTCAGTGGGCAGAGCCATGGGAATTTAAAACAATTATGGGACCTCCTGTATTAATTTCTCCGGCAGATCAAACTATTGATATACCGCTTGAAACTACTCTTATTTGGGACGCAGTGGAAATCGCAACTTCATATCACTTGCAAGTAGCGACTGATGCTGAATTTACAACAATCTTCCATGAAGGTGAAGTTGATACAACAGCATTTACATTATCAGGTCTTACTCCTGAAACAGAATACTTTTGGAGAGTAGCAAGTGTAAATGACGAAGGACAAAGTGCATACAGTATTCCTTGGTCGTTCACTACATTGCTTCCTGCTGTGGTACTCATTAGCCCTGAAAATGAAACTGTGAATTTCGATTGGAATTTACCATTGACTTGGGAAGACCATGCCTCATCAAATAAATACCAAATTCAAATTGCAACAGATGCTGCATTTACGAAAGAAAGTATTATAGATGATATGGCAGTAAACGAGAAAACAGAATTTATTTCCACTAAATTAAATGTTTACAAAGAGTACTTCTGGAGAGTAAGAATTCTTCTTGAAGATGAAAGAACAGGACTATGGTCAGAAACATGGAAATTCAAAACAGGTATTGAAACTACTATCTTGAAATCGCCTGCTGACGAAAGCAAAGATGTTAAGTTTCTTAATCAAAATTTCACGTGGCATAAAGTGGAAGGTGCTACCCATTATCAATTGCAAATTGCATTAGATGAAGAGTTTAATCAATTAATCTTCTCTCGGGATTCTATCGAAAAAACAGGCTGGAAAGTTGATGAAATTCTTCCTAAAACCGTTCACTACTGGCGTGTGCAAGCGTGGAATGCTGAATCTAAATTATCCCCTAAGTGGTCAGAAACTTGGTCATGCACTACTGAAGGTGTAACTATCGAATTAAGACTTCCTTATGATAAATCAAAAGATGTTGCTATCCCTGCTTTGATTAGATGGGTCTCTTCACCTTCTGAGTTAGATAACTTCCATTTGCAAATTGCGGAAGATGAGAATTTTGAAAACATAGTCTTAGAGAGAGAGCATTTAGAAAACAATGAATTCATGTTGAATGAAGCCGAATGTCCGAAACTTACTGATTACGGTACATACTACTGGAGAGTAAGGTCGGTGATTAAGACTTACGAATCTGAATTTACGGAACCATGGTCATTTACAATCTCAACTGTGGGAGTACATGATATTGCCAAAGGTATCAGTATTTATCCGCAGCCTGCTGACAATTTCGTAAATATCGGTATCGAAGGATTGACGACAAATATTAATGGTTGGTATATCAGTGACTTAGATGGAAATATGGTATTATCCGAATCAATCTTATTAGCGAAAGGTACTCACAATTTGAAAATCAATACGAATACCCTATCTAATGGAAAATACTTCTTAGTTCTCGAAACAGAAAAAGGAAGATTTATACATGAAATTATGATTGTAAAATAAAATTATATACATCGAAGTTCCGCAAATATTGAACAGGGTTGTTAAAATGGAATCTGCCTCCGAGGTGGATTCCATTTTTTAAATTCAAGGGGTATTAGCAGAAAAAATGCCTGACATTCTATGAAATGCCAAGCATAAAGAGACGTATTAACAGTAAATTTACGAAATAGAGAATTCTAATTAACCACAAATTTAACTGTTGTAGAATGTTCTTTATATTTGATTTGACAGAGATATATTCCGGCAGATAAATTACTTGTAGCAATTTTGGCCTGCTTGTGGATACCGTTAATTACTTCCACGGTGATTTCTGCTTGCTCCATTTTTGTTCCCTGTATATCAAAAACTGAGATTTCTAAATCTTCTGTAGTTCCTAACTGCTGAAAGAAAGAGATATTTGTAAATCCATTTACCGATGGTAACGGATAAACCTTATCCCGCATTATCATAGGGAAAAAAGGACTATACTCAATATCATCTTCGACTGCTGAATATGGCTCTGCGACATCCAGCATTATCTGTAAATCACAGACATATATACCTTCGTAGCTTGCACCTACCCATAATTCATTTTTTTCAGGGAAGGCCTTAATTGATGAAAGATACCATAATTCCCATGGATACTGTCTGCCATCGTTTTTTTTGTATTCCAATTCCTTAGGATATGGAACGACTTTCATTTCTCCTGTGTTAATATTATTAAAACAGATTCTACTACCATTAGAAAATGCAACTATAGAATCGTTAATAACATCGCAATCTGTACGGAATATACCACTACCAAATTTAAGCGGTATAGTATCCATTTGTGTTTTAACCAGTTTACCTGCTTCAAGTTTGAACCTTAAAGAATAATACTCATAATATTGGCTATCATCTTTAGCATAATCTTTAGGATAAAACTCTGTAAGCAGATATGCTAAAAACTCATCATGATTTTTATCATAAGTGAAATATACGGGATATCTTCTTCGCTGAGGATAGTGTGGTTTTAACCACGAGATACGAAGAGTTTGATATATTTGGAAATCCGTTTCATTTTTAGTACTATCAATATTATTCCAAGAATTATTCTCAATATTATAAGTTACGATACCTCCGTCTGCAAGAAATACTATTTCTTTTCCCTCTTTCCATAGTGCTGATCCAGAAAACCAAAGTTTTTTTTCGGCCAGACTATCAGGTATAGAAATTTCATTAAACAAGCTATCTTCAGGATTATAAACATATTTTTCTTCTTCCTTATCGTAAGGTATTTTGAAAAAACGACGATATTTACCCCAAGCGTAAGAATTAGCAATATATAAACAATCGTCGATTTCTGAAAATACAGGAGGTACTACAAAGCAGAAATTCTTATTCTGATACTGTGAGAAAAACTGTGCCTTAGAGGTATCTTCAGGGATTATTGCCAATCCAGACGGAAGAGAATAAAACACAAGATTATCATGAAAATCTTCATAGATGCCATATATGCTTCCAAAATTATCTTGAAAAGCGGTATGCAAATTACCATACACCAAACTGCCTAAAGAACTTTTAAGGTTCATATTCTTATCAAATATCTGAATATAAGGCCTAGCTACTATAACCAAAGAACTGTCTTTTAACTGGTCAATGTGAGCGGCAGCATTTATGAGTAATGCAGAATTACTAGTATCTATCTTCGATTTTATATATTGTCCGTGAGTCACAATAGGACATAGCAATATGAAGTATAATAAAATTATAAACTTTTTCATAACTGCCTCCGTTAGGTTTGTTATAGAAATTAGTTTTGAAAGTAACCGACGACTTTTGCCGTCGGCAGTTATTCGTTATCATTTTGTTTCGTCGTTAGCAAATTATAAATCATGGTAAAAGTCATCAACTGTTTCATCATTTTCAAGTACGTCCTCTCCCAAGCCATCAAAACTGATGTGGAGGCGGTCATTATAACAAGTACCTTTTGGATAACATGGATATGAATTACCATCAATTATTTCATACCCCGGACAAGGCTCATCACTTCCTATTATTCCGGTACGAGTATAATATGGATCTAAACCATCGGTAGTTACTTTCCAACAGAAACTATATTCATATTTACAGTAACCACTCATTCCGCAAGGATAAGTTTTAGCAGCTCCTGATGGAAATAAAATTGAACCTGTATCACAGCTAACATCTAATAGTATAACAGAAGTAACAGGATCTTCTCCAGAATCACAATGTGAAGCTGTATTCCAGCCAATACATTTTGCTGGTCCATTGGGGTCGTCATTAAACTGTGACCAAATCTGATAAATTAGTTTATCAAGAATTACTTCTCTTGTGTCATTATCACCTTGGCAGAATCCACTATTTGTGTTTTCTGTATCGCATGGCTGTTGATTGCCCCACTGGTCATATGTTACACATGTATAAGTTATACTGCCTAATAAGATTTGGCAAGGATCATCACCATTGTCTTTGTAACAATACTCGACAGTAACCCAGCACTCTTGGGTTCCTCCATTGTAATCAGTATCAACTTTCCATTTAAACTCCACAGGAGTTCCAGATTTCCAACCTGTTGGGTCCACTCCATAAGGAAGTGTACAGGTACTTGTCTGCGAATTAGCAATAGCAGCACCAAATGCTATCGCGACGATTAATAATAAGAGCTTTTTCATCAGAAATACCTCATGATTAATTAAACAATTAATTTATTTATAATCATTGCAACTCAAATTTTTCTGTTTGACGGAGTTATTGCTATTTCTGATATACAAAACCGTCAATTTTTGTATAATGATCATAAGCAATAACTACAGAAAACCAAGCTGTTTTCAATAATTATCGGTTTAAAATATGTGAATTTACGTAACTATATATATACATAGGGTTAGAATCTTGGACACTCATAATTATCCCTCCATTATAATCCTTTATTATTAATTTTCAAAATTGCGAGGTTCTGCAACATCACTTTCTCGAAAGTTGCGTACTTCTACAATTCCTGTCGTCAAAAGTTGCGTACTTACGCAACTCTTTATAAATCATCAATATACTAACTCAAAATTACAAATTATTTTTGAAAGATGCAAGAATTATTTTTGAAAAATTTAATTATTTTGGTTCTTCACAAAAAAAGTCGTAATTTAAAACTCAATTAAATGTGCAATTAGTCGAAAGTGGTGAGATTATGAAAAAAATATATCTAAATTTAATAGTGTTTTTTGTAGCTAATGCGGTTTTGGCACAAGATAATACTTGGTTTAATGATGTAACTGATGAAGTCGGTCTGCGGAACTGCCGAGGCTCACGTGTATTCAGCGTAGATGTTAATGGCGATAACTTTCCCGATTTGCTCTACACGGGAAAAGACGCAATTCGAAACACAATGGAATTATATCTTAATCTCGAAGATGAAGCCAATCCGGGCAAAAGAAAATTCGTTCGCTACACAGAAGAATCGGGCATAAATGCACCTGTATATGGAGATAGAAAAGTTCGTTGGTCAGACGTGGTGGGACTGGCCGATTTCGATAATGACGGTGATGTCGATATGATGACATGCACATATACCCATAGAATTTCATATTTCACAACTATCGAAAATGGAGTTGAGCAGGGACATTATTCAGAAGTACTTTTGAATGATGGAAAAGGGCATTTCACGATTTTAGAAAATAGCGGAATGCATGATATAGTAGCTTATGATGGGAAAATCAGTTTGGTTCTTGGCAAAGACCACACTAAATATGATTTTGATTATCCTCCATATTTTCTAAATGCTACCGGTATCTCTTTTTTGGATTACGATTATGACGGAAATATTGATGCTTACATTTCAACTTGGTTTACAAACTATCTCTCAACTAAAATTGACTATATGTATGCCTTAAAAATGAATGATATTCTCTTAAAAGGAAATGGCGATGGGACGTTTACACAGGTTTTCGACCCCGCTATTAAAAAAATCAAACAACCGATGTATGGCGTTAATGTAACCGACTATAATAACGATGGTTGGCAAGATATAATTACGTCTGCTTATTGTCGTTCCGGAGGTTCCATTTTCAAAAATAAGGGCGATGGAACTTTTGCCGATGCAACAGCGGAAACAGGATATACTTCTCAGCTCATGGGCGGTGATCATGGGCAGAATCTCTGCCAATGGGAAGCCTTGCCGGGAGATTTCGATAATGACGGGGATATGGATTTAATTCAAGTTCTCGTACACGGTGGTTTTGATGAAGACGAAGGGCATACCCATATTTCAATAAATAATGGCGAATACGCCAATTACAGCTACGAATGGGATTTAGATTTGTTAGAGCGTGATATTCCGAAAAGCACTACTCATGGCGGCGATATGGGAGCTACATGGGTTGATTTCAACGGCGATATGAGATTAGACGCAATTATTTGTCAAGACGGATACGAATCAGGTTCTACAAATACAAGCGGACAGACACGGGCATATTTCAATATGCAGTTAGAAGATGGAACTTTCAAAGAAGTTACCGATGATTTGGGATTATTGGAAGCTGCAAACCGTCCGCACTCCGTAGAGCCTGGTGATTTTGATTTAGACGGGGATAATGATTTGTTCATCAGTCGTTCGTTCGATTTAGGCGAAGGCGACGGTAGAAAATGCTATCAGACACTTTGGGAAAATAATGTAAATCAAGGATACTACTGGACTTCCATGAAAATAACCCCTCCTGAAAATTGTAACCGTTCTGCTATCGGAACAAGAATTACATGCTATACAAACGGAGTTGCCCAAATAAGAGAAATTCAATCGGGTTTGGGGCATTTCGGTAATACTCAGCCATTTATCAAGAATTTCGGCCTTGAGCATAATCCTGCGATAGATTCGCTGAAAATACGTTTTCCAAATAAGGAGTTACAGGAAAAAACATTGTATCATCCGCCTGTAAATGTAATTCTCGATATTGATGCTGAAAAGCTGAATGGCTTTATTTTTCCGGACAATGAAGCTCATGGCGTGATTGCTTTTTCCGAAAGCAAGGTAGATTTCGGATTGGTAAAATTCGGTGAAACTGCTCAGAAAACTTTTTATGTTGAAAATCTTGGAAATGCTGATTTACTTATTGATGCGATTTCTTTGCTCTATAATGATAGTGAAGTTTACAGAATAATTAGTTCTCCTGAATTACCTATCAAACTTGCACCGAATGAAAAAACAGAAATAACAATAGAATATACCCCTAACGAAAGAACTGACTTTAACAGCTATTTAGTATGCTCAAATGACGCATTCAATAGTGATGCCGGTATGATTTTATTAACCGGTAACTGTATGAAAGACGAGGCAATGATTATGGCCGATGCTAACGAAATTAATTTCGGAGTTGTACTGAATGAAGATGTAATCGAGAAAAAAATAAAAATTACGAACTTTGGTGAATTGGATTTAGGAATTACTGATGTCAGTTTCGATGCTGATTATTTAGAATATTTTTCAGTAGAAGAAGGCGAAAAACAAATAACTTTAAAATCAGGGGAAAGTACAGAATATACAGTTCGCTTTACTCCAAATGTAGAACAAGATATTAATATTACAACAAACATGGTGATTTTCTCGAATGCGTATAATTTCAGTGAATTTGAAATTCCTGTTATTGCAAGAGGTGAAACACGTAAGGCAAGAATAGCTATTGATGAAGAGTATCAAGTAATCGAATTCCCTGACGCAGAAGTTGGTTGCCGTTGCGAAGAGCCGTTAATAGTTAAGAGCGAAGGTACGAAACCGCTAGAAATAACAGAAATGGAAGTAAGATTGGATAAAAAAGGTATCTTCACAATCAAAGATGATAATCCGCCGTACATTATTGAGCCGGGGAACAGCCACGAATTTACTGTTGTTTTCAGTCCGAAAAAAGAAGGTGTATTTGGAAAACAGCTATGGATTCACTCAAATAATTATGACAAGGCGAAAACATCAATTTCTTTCAAGGGTAGTGGGTATATTGCAGAAAGTGTAAATGATGAGTTAGGAATTAATTTAGGTATTTATCCAAACCCGATTGAAAATAGGGCGGTATTAGAATTTGAAATAGAGAATACTCTCAACGAAAAAATGGAAATTAAAGTCCTTGATTATCTTGGCAGAGAAAGAATGGATATTCCGGCACCGAATATGATTGCAGGCGTATATAGCCAAGAAATTGATTTTTCAAGTCTCCCAAATGGAATGTATATACTAAGAATTATTTCTGCTGGAAAGACCAGCGATATTAAAATTGTTATCAACAGATAAAATTAGCGATTTAAATACAGATATTTTTTTACAATAGGGACGGGTTGACCTGTCCCTATATCGTATAAGTTACTTCTTGATTTTTAATGAGGCAATAATATCACTCTAAATAGTCTATTTTTTTAGAGTTCTATTGTTTAGGATAATAATTTTTTGTATTTTCGTGTGTGATTAATTTGATTTTATGAAATAGACGGTATAATGGTAAATAAGTATATATGCAATGTGGACGAAAACGCTGATTTAGAATCTCCCGAATATTATTTTAATCGGGAATTAAGTTTCTTAGAATTTAATAGGCGTGTGATAAATGAAGCGAAAAATCCTGAAATGCCTTTATTGGAAAGGCTGAAATTCTGTGCAATTTTGAGTTCAAATCTCGATGAATTTTTTATGATTCGTGTAGCCGGTCTGAAAGGACAGATTGCCGATGGATTAAATGAACTCTCTATCAATGGTATGACTCCACGTGAACAGCTCAAGGAAATTCATCATGAACTTCTTTCTTTACATAAAACTCAAGAACATATTTTATTAAAAGATGTATTCCCTGGCTTACAAAAGCATGGCATTTATATAAATAGATATTCTGAATTAGATAAAGAAAGTCAAAAAAAAGTTAAGGACTATTTTAAAAATGCAATTACACCTGCATTAACTCCACTTGCATTGAGTGCTGCAAATCCATTCCCAAGATTAATCAATAAAAGTTTGAACGTGGCATTTGTATTGAGCGATCCTGAAAAGAAAAACCCATCTAAGCAATTTGCATTTGTTCAAATACCATCTATTTTACCAAGATTTATTAAAATGGATTGGCTACCTGGCAACCGTTATATTTTAATAGAGCAGCTTGTAAAAGAATTTGGACATTTGTTATTTCCGGGCATGGATATTTTGCATACAAATACATTTCGTATTACACGTGATGCTGATATTGAGATTGCCGAAGATGAAGCAGATGATTTAATTTCCGCTATTGCGGGTGAGCTAAAAAAAAGAAGTTGGGGTAGGGCGGCCGTAAGATTAGAACGTAGTTCTAATATGCCGAAATTCCTATCAAATTATCTGCAAACAATGTTAGATATAGATGATGATGATGTCTATATTGTTAATCGTCCGTTAAGTCTACCCGATTTCTTCCAGCTAACGGCTTTAGATTTTCCGCAGTTAAAGGAAAAACCATTTGTTCCGGAGGTTTTCAAACCATTTTCCAGAAATGGAAGTACGGTATTTTCCGCCATTAAAAATAATGATTTTCTCCTGCATCACCCGTTTGATTCTTTCGATAGTAGTGTTGTGAAATTTATCGACGAGGCATCTAAAGATGAAGATGTGGTAGCCATAAAAATCACTCTTTACAGAACAAATAATAATTCTGATATTGTGAAAGCCTTAATTCGTGCAGCTTTGAATAATAAATCTGTTGTGGCATTAGTAGAACTGAAAGCGAGATTCGATGAAGAGAAAAATATCGAATGGGCGAAAGAATTAGAAAAAGCCGGAGTACACGTAGTTTATGGTGTGCCGGGATTGAAAACACACTCAAAAATATGTTCTGTTGTACGTCGCGAAAATAAAAAACTCAAAACTTATGTACACTTAGCTACTGGGAATTACAACCAAAATACAGCAAAAATATATACCGATGTAGGATTTTTTACTTCTAATCCCGATTTCGGAAAAGATGCAGTTGCATTATTTAATAATCTTACAGCTTATTCTCACTATAACGATTGGAGAAAATTAATTCCTGCACCTGATTTCCTATGCAAGCGGACTATAAAAATGATTGAGCGAGAAGCTGCACTGCATACCAAAGAAAATCCGGGATTAATTATCTGTAAGATGAATTCCTTAGCTCATGGTAATATTATAAGAGCTTTATATCGTGCCTCACAGAAAGGCGTAAATATTAAATTAATTATTCGCGGTATATGTTGCCTTCGTCCGGGAATTAAGGGATTAAGCGAAAATATTGAGGTGCGTTCGGTAGTCGGTAGATTTTTGGAACACACAAGAATTTTTTATTTTAAAAATGCCGGAGCAGACGAAGTATATTTGTCAAGTGCCGACTGGATGAGCCGAAATATGCTCCGCCGTGTTGAGATTCAGTTCCCTATAGAGTCCGAAAAATTAAAAACTTGGCTGATTGAGTGGCTAAATATATATTGGAAAGATAACTGCAAATCTTGGGTACTCCAATCCGATGGTTCATACAAACAGCGGAAACCAAGCGAAGACGAAGAGCGATTTTCCGCACAGGAATATTTTTTGAAACAGATTAAAAAGTAGGGGGATTAAGGTGAATTTCAAAATAATAGTTTTTACTCCACTAAGCCATTGCAACGAAATAAGAAAGGTAATCGGTGATGCTGGAGCCGGGCATATTGGTAATTACTCTCATACTTCTTTTTCTTCAAGGGGAATAGGGCGATTCAAGCCTAACGGCAAAGCAAAGCCACATATTGGCACAGCCGGAAAAATTGAAGAAGTAGAGGAAGAACGAATTGAATTTATTTGTCCTAAAAAAATAGCGAAAGAAATAATCACCCTAATAAGAGAAGTACACCCATACGAAGAACCAGCGATTGATATTATTCCGCTTTACTCAGAAGAAGATTTATAATAATACCCCATCTGATGAAAATCAAATGGGGTACTATTTCAGAATTAAATTGAGTTTGAATTATCGTAAAATATAGAAAGGTTCAGAAACTGCTCCGTTAGCCATTTCGCAATTTACAAAATATAGTCCTGCTGCATATTTTGAAACATCTAACTGAATTTGTTTAGAATAGTTTACGTCTATCACATCAAGCAACTCTGATGCAGCATTATAAATCTTAATCTGTCCTGTCAAATTATCTTTCAAATCAATATTCACACTTGTTTCAGCCACAGTCGGATAAACTGAGATTGGTCTTTCAGCGATTTCTTCTTGAACTGAAGTAGTAGTCGAAGAGCTAACGATTTGAATGATTGAAACGACTTCATTATATGTATCTAATTGAAATAAGAATTTTTTCGCTTCCACAGTACTAAAATCGAAATATTGTTCTTTCTCGTTTAAAGTCAAAATCTTTGTATGAATATTATTATCAAGGTCACGATAAGATATTTCAAATGGAACATTTGTGAATAAGCCAAATTCTTCTTCTTGTGTCTGCGTTATTTTGACACCTTCAATCATTGTGGTTTTCGTTTCAGGATCAACATAAGTATATTTGATAATATCTAATTTCGGAAAACCTTTGCTATATACCCATTGGTCGAAAAACCAATCTAAATCTTCATCAAGATAGGTATTTACGAAATTAACAAAATCATCTGTGTTGAGATTCTGATACCTGAATTTTGAATAATATGCTTTAATCAAATCAAAGAAATTCTCATCACCTATTTCGTATCGAAGAAGCCCCAATACGAGAGAACCTTTATCATAAATTGTTCTTGGATAATTACTTACGCCTGATTCTATGAAGTTATAGAGAGGACAGTATTTCTCCCGCATTGCGACTTTTGGTATATAGTTTATCTTATCAATCTGCAATTCTTTAAGGTATAATGATTTATCGTTTCTGCCCCTCCAAAGAGTTTCCGAAAATTCTGCAAATCCTTCGTTTAGCCATGTGTTTCGCCAGTCCTTTGGGGATATAGAGTTACCGAACCACTGGTGGGTCAATTCGTGAAATACTGTATTATCTTTATCATCGTGTTTAGAATATGCTCGGGTCAATACACCACGAGCAATATTAATCATTGTTTGGTGCTCCATTGAGCCTTTTTCAGAAATTACAAATCCTATTTTTTCAAATGGATAATCCCCGAAAATTTTCTCTTGATATTCCACCATCTCCTTTACTTTAGAAAATACAAATTGACATCTCGTGGTATCCTCTGCATGAGAATATACATAAACCGGCTGATTTCTAAATTCCCATACTTTTGTCCCAACCAAATCTGAACTTGCCGCAAAATTCAACAAATAAGTAGCGGCAGGACTTTGCATTTCCCAAGTAAATTTTTTTAAATCACCAATTTCTTCAACACTTTTCAAAATTCCGTTACTAACGATGGTAACTGAATCCGGCACCGTAAATTCAAATGTAGTTGTAGCTTTATCAGAAGGGTGATCATAACAAGGAAACCAAGCAGAAGTCATTGATACTTCAGGATTGTAGAATCCCGGCCCCATTGAATAAAGCAGGTTGTCGTCAAAATGTACACCACCCCAAGCCATTTTACTGTCTTCGATAGCCATTTCTCCATGATAATAAATAGTGATTATATCTTTCTCCAATCCCGATGGTATTTGAGTAACCTTGTAAACTTGATTTCCTTCGCCATCTACCTCTTCAGAAAAAGTTGTTTTCTTTTCATTGAAAAATACCGAATCAGGTTCAATTCCAAGGGCATGAAAATAAAAATTTTTAATATTATCAGCATCATCCCATGAGAGTGTAATCATTACCCTGCCTTCTGTATATTTAGATGGATAAGCCGTCATATCAGCCTGAACATGATATTCCAAAACATCAAACTGCTGTGGATTATAAAAAAATGCGGAGGAAGGATTTGCCAATAAAGTCGGCGAAATTAACAACATCATAAATAAATAAAGTCTAAATAATTTCATAGATTGTATCCCGAATAAATCAAAAAATCATTTTTAAAAACGGTAGGCATGGATTTTTATTGCCATGATACCAAAGAAGTAACGCCATTTCTTAAAGAAAGAATATTAATATATTTTGATATACTCCTCCCTATTCCAAAAGTGTCATTTGTTTGGATACGGATATGATTTTTTTCAGGGTCATTTCTACTTGGAGCCTGCTATTGTAGGTGTTATTAAATAGTCTAACTATTAGTTATTATTGATAGTTATATTTATATATGTTTATTGGATATTGAAAAGCCAAAAAGATACGCAATGGCGGATACTTTAATTTCCGCTCGCCAACACAAGATAAAAAATCAACAAATGACAAGAGATTTTATAAATCTTAACTATCGCAACGAGTTTAATATTAATCGAATTTTTTGTATTTTTGAACTTTCTGAAAGTGTCGAAAGTGTAATGAAGAAAAAAACAGTTTCCTTGCCAATTCACTCATTCAAGCAGTTGGCAAGCATATTAAACGAAGAAAATCAGATAAATGCAAAAGTTATCACTGGCAGTTACAAATCATTTTTGATTAATCAGCTACTGCATAATACAGATTATTCTATAATGCTTCTAACTGCAAGCGAGTATATTGCCGAAGATTTTTATACAGATTTAATGGTATTTCGCGATGAAAAAGATATTGCTTTTTTCCCGCCGCCAAGAAAGACCGTAAAGACAGAATTTGACAAATCAGACGAGCATATAGGTTGGCTGATTGACGGATTGAATAAATTCAAATTTGACCGCTGTCCGGCAATTACTACACTTGAGGCACTCGATCATTCTGTTCCGCTACCGGAAAATATCCATCAATCAAAAATCACATTGAAAAAGGGGCATGATATTGATTTTGAATCATTTACAAGGAAGCTACTTCTAAAAGGTTTTGACCGAAAGGATTATGTTTCTGAACAGGGGGATATTTCAATTCGTGGTGGTATAGTCGATTTATTCCCGATTGGTTGGAATAATCCTCTGCGTATTGAATTTTGGGGCGATACGGTCGATTCAATCAGAGAGTTTGATTCAACTTCTCAACGCTCTATAAATCAATATGATAAAATAGAATTTATTGCAGATTTATTTATCGAAGATGAAGAAAAAAAATATGGCTCCCCATTCGACTACTTCCCGAAAAAAACTTTACTTATCATTGATGAACCAGAGAAAGTAAATCAAGATTTATTAGAGCATTTTGCTGATGAATTAGGTAAGTTAAAAACTCTCACTTTCAACGGCCTAAGCGAACCACGATTTTATGTGAAGACCGAACCTCAAGAATGTACCGATGGCTCAATAAAAACTTTATGTGATGATTTACAAAAATATGTTTATCAAGATTGTGATATAATCATAAGTGCCGATGGAAAAAAGAATTTACAACGTTTACGCGAATTAATCGAGTCAGAAGCAGAAACCAGAAATGCGGTAGAATTATTATTCAAAAATATTATTTGGTCATACAAACCATTTTCAAGGGGATTTATTTCACAAGATGACAGCTTAGTCTGTATAACCGAACATGAAATTTTCAACCGTGTACGTACCCGGTTCAAAAAAAGAAAGAAGTCAGAAGCCATCACAATTTCCGAATTACAATCTTTGAACCCTGGCGATTTCGTAGTACATAATGATAAAGGTATTGCAGCGTTTAGCGGATTCAAGACTATTGATATGAATGGCTCTCGTCAAGACTGTATTCGTCTGACTTTCGCAGATGATGATAAGGTTTATGTAAGCATGAACCATATCAATAAGATTTCCAAATATTCTGCTGGTGAGGGGATTGTTCCGAAATTAACTAAACTCGGAACTGGAGAATGGATACGCAAAAAAGCACGTACTAAAAAGAAAATCAAAGATATTGCACGGGATTTGATTAAGCTGTACGCAAAAAGAAAAATGCAAGATGCTTATGCTTATCCCGAAGATACGGACTGGCAAAAGGAATTTGAAGCCTCATTTATCTATGAAGATACGCCGGACCAAGCTCGTTCGACTGTTGATATTAAAAGGGATATGGAAACCAATAGCCCGATGGACAGGCTGATTTGCGGTGATGTTGGTTTCGGAAAAACGGAGTTGGCTATTCGTGCAGCATTCAAGGCTGCTAATGCAGGTAAGCAAACCGCTGTATTAGTTCCAACAACCATTCTTGCCCAACAACACTATATGTCATTCAAAGACCGTATGGCACGCTATCCCGTTAGTATAGAGGTGATTTCACGTTTCAAAACGAAGAAGGAACAAGAAAGAATTTTAGAAAATGTCAAGGCTGGAAAAGTCGATATTTTAATCGGTACTCACCGCCTTCTAAGTAAAGATATAAAATTTAAAGACTTAGGGTTGCTGATTATTGATGAAGAACACCGTTTTGGGGTATCGGCAAAAGAAAAACTTCGCCAAATCCGTGAAACGATTGATACGCTTACACTTACTGCAACACCAATCCCAAGAACACTGAATTTTTCTCTCATGGGAGCACGTGATTTATCAGTCATGGAAACTCCGCCACGAAACCGCCTTCCTATCATAACAGAAATTATAAACTGGAAAGACGAGAAAATCGAAGAAGCCGTAATGCGTGAAATACAGCGTGGAGGACAGGTATTTTTCGTAACCGATAGGGTGAAAGATATTGAAGAGATTGCAGCACAATTAGAAGTATTATTCCCTACTTTGGTAATTGGAATTGTACATGGTCAGATGACAGGTAGCCAGATTGAAAAAGTAATGGAGAAATTTATCAAGGGGCAATATGATATACTTATCGCAACAAAAATAATCGAATCAGGAATTGATATTCCGAACGCCAATACTATGATTATCAATCGTGCGAATAATTTCGGTTTGGCGGAACTCTATCAGCTTCGCGGGCGTGTAGGACGTACAAATAAACAGGCTTACTGCTATCTGATGGTTCCAAAAGCAAAGCAAATGACACGTACCGCAATCCAAAGACTTCAGGCAGTAGAAGAGTTTACAGACTTGGGAAGCGGTTTCAAACTTGCAATGCGGGATATGGAAATACGTGGTGCGGGTAATCTGTTAGGTGCAGAGCAGAGCGGATTTATTCTCGATATAGGTGTGGAACTATACCAGAAAGTCCTCGACGAAGCTGTTACCGAACTAAAAGAGCAAGAGTTTCAAGACTTATTCGACGAAAAAGGTACAGTTAGTTTTGAAAATGAAGATTTGGCTATAGAAATTCCTGATGATGCACTATTTCCTGATAAGTATATGCCGAAAGCTCCCGAACGTTATATGTATTACAGACGATTATATAACATTCGTGAACTCAAAGAATTAGAAGAGTTGAAAGCAGAACTCACCGACAAATACGGACGCTTGCCGGAAGAAACGATAAATCTTTTGTTAATTATCAAAATGAGAATAGCGGGCATTGCTACGGGAATGATACGCCTATCTATCAGAAAAAATAAACTACAATGCGAATTGCCACCAAAAGAAAACGAAAAATATTATCAGTTAGCATTCCCGATAATTTTGGATTATATTCAGCAGCTTGAAGATGCCCAGTTGGTTCAGAAAAAGGACAAGCTAATCCTTGAACTTCCCTTAGAAACCAAAGAAGGATCTGTCGAAGCTATTTGGAAATTAAAACGTATGATGGAATTATGCTTGTAGAGGTATGATTTGATTATTGGCTTTGTGATAACATGAGTGAAATCTTAGATTCAGTCTATTATATCAGGAGGATTTTCGATTTTTATCATCTTTTTGCTACTATTTTTCGTGTTATCACTTTTCTAAATCAAAACAGAGAATCAGCTTTGTACCGTTGGAAATATCGTATGCTACTTCATCGGCTAATTCTGAAATTAGAAATAATCCTCTGCCTCTGGTTGCGAAAAGATTCTCTTCGCTTTCAATCATTTTTTTTGAGGCTTCGAAATCAGGAATATGTCCTGGGCCTTCGTCACGGACTGTAATCACTATTTGTTTAGAATTTGCTGATATTGACATGAAAACAAATTTGTCAGAGTTGTATTTGTTGCCGTGTTCTGCTGCATTGGTTACTGCTTCGACCATACAGTGGACTATACGGTGGTGGAGTTCTTCCGGTATAGATACAGTATTTCTAATATCGTTTATGTATTTATCAAGATTCTGAGCGACATTTTTGTTACTCTGCAACTTTACTGATATTTCGTAATCAAAACCCATATACTTCCAAAAATTAAATTCTTATATTACAGCGTAATTCCATATTCGGAATCCACTTGATAGTACTGTTAATATCTTGCCGTTCGTACCACCCGGTCAGAAAAATTGATGATGCCGAATTGAATTCTTTTTTTATTCCGAATTCAGGTCCGATAGATATGTGTCTGTAAATTAATTCTTTCATATCTAACGACAAATCATTTCGATGCTGTACAATATACCGCATTCCAACTCTACAACTTATATAGTTACGCATAAGCCATAAATTAATTGTGTTTTGATACTCAATGTTCTCCATCTGAGGGTATTCAGAGAATGAGTCCCAGTATAGAATACCGTTTTGGAAATATCTAAAAGTGTTTTCTGCATGGAGCAAAATGTTTCTTGTAATAGGGATATTAATCGAATCGGAATAGCTGAACTGGCGAAAACTATAGCTCTTAACTGAACTGCTAAGAGTTTCAAAATCATATACTGTATAGTTAGCCAAGACTTCCAATCGTGGGTTGTATTCAAATCGTCCATTTTGAATAAAAAGTGAGGGCGAAAAGCGGATTACTTTATTATGGTTATTCTGTGCTGAACGTTGTGATTTTAGGAAAACCAAGTGTCGGTCGCTATATTCTGCTAATAAATTAAGTCTTAAGAAATCAGAAACTTTGCGGGAATAGAATACATTTGAAACAAAATTTGCTTCGTCTTTATCATCATTATTTATTTTATCGGGAGTATTATAATGATTGATTGAGTATAGAACATTCCACGAAAGGCTGTCCCGGCAGCTAAGTTTTACCTGTGTCGAATTAGCTAAGTAGAAATCATTGATACTATTATTCAAGGAGTTTTCCTGTTTTTTCAATGCATTAAATTTTATTTCATCAATGTCATAAGTATTTTTCAATGTATTTTGCTCTTCACGAATATTAGTCCTAAGATATAAGTTTGATTTAAAATTATCACGTTTTAATTGTAGGTTAGCATTAACATCAATGTTCATCAAGGATTGTTTTTTTTCAACTCCTGTATAATTAAAATTCTCGACAAATTCGTTATAATATCTTTTGATTGATTTGTTAGAATATGCTAATCTGCCTTGAAAATTCAAGGTCTTATGCAGATTGAAATTCGTACCTAAGCTTGTTGCAAAAATATTTTCGTCTCTTGATTCGACTAAATCATTGTTATCTGCTACGAGATAAGAAATAAAGTCTCGCATTTTATCTTCATAATCAAAATTTAGCATCAGCTGCTCGTTATTATCAAATGAGCCTAAAGCCTGAGTGGTAAGGGAAAAATCGCGGTTCATTCTGCCATCATTTAGTTTAACGACATCATAAAGTAGATTATTATTAATTAGGTAGTTATCAAAAAGCGTTTCTTTAATTCTACTCTTAAATCCATAAGTATTACCGTTAGCATCGACGTTTGCTTGCGAGTTAGTCTCTACACCTGCCAAAGCCATAATATACGAAGCATCGAGGAAGCGATAATTCAATCCGAAATTTGAGTTATATTTTTGGTATTTGTTATTGGTCGAAAGGATATTATCAGCGGTATATGTAATATTACTGATATTGATAAATTCAATTTTTTTATATGCTGGAGAACGGTAAAAGAGCGTAAACTCTTCATCATCTGTATTATTTAGTTGTTGGTTCAATCCAGCATCACCCCTGTATTGTTGAAAAAGACCTATTTCCCCGAATGAAAATTTATAGGAATATTCTCCTCTTAAATCAAAATACAGAAGGTTGGGAGTACGCGAAAACCCATAGGCAAAGTTATTGCTTATGGGTTTATTTATATCATTTATAAATATAGAGTTAGAAGATAATATACTTGGTTTAAACAGAATATATAATGAAATACAAATAAGAATTATATTTTTTGTTCTTTTCATTCATTCTGCCTGAATAGTTACATACCCAACTTATCCATTATCATAAATTTTAGTTTTTCAATATTATTATGTGCTACTGACGAAATGCCAAGCGGTTTAAATTTCCCAAAATCTAATTCTGATAATTCTTTTATACGCTCTTCAGTAATCGTATCCGTTTTTGAAAAACAGATGATTCTTTCTTTCATCTTCATTTTATCAGAGTAGCTATTCAATTCATTATTCAGAACTTCATAATCATTTACAGGATCTTCAGAGTTTGCATCAATCAGAAATACCAACATTTTTGTCCGCTCAATATGTCGGAGGAATTGAATCCCTAATCCCTTTCCCTGAGATGCACCCTCGATAATTCCCGGAATATCGGCAATTACAAATGTTTTGTAATCAGCTGCTTTCACGATACCAAGATTAGGAACAAGAGTTGTAAACGGATAATCTGCAATCTTAGGTTTTGCTGAAGACATCACCGAAATCAAAGTCGATTTTCCAGCATTTGGAAATCCAACTAAGCCTACATCAGCAATCAATTTTAATTCGAGATATACATTGAACTCTTGTCCTGGTTTCCCCGGTTGAGCATATCGCGGCGTTTGATTTGTAGAGGTAGCAAATTCTGCATTTCCCTTTCCTCCTATACCACCTTTGGCTACTACGAACCTTTGCTCATGCTCGGCAATATCACAAATCAGTTCATCTGTTTCTGCGTTTTTTACAAGCGTACCTACGGGAACTTTGACCTCAAGATTCTTTCCATTTTTCCCTGTTTTTCTGGATTTTCCGCCCGGCTTTCCGTTCTCGGCTAAGTATTCCCGAACATATCTCAAGTCCAAGAGTGTACTCATATTACGGTTTCCGACAAATACTACATCACCGCCACGGCCACCTGTACCACCGTCAGGCCCCCCCTTTGGGACAAATTTCTCTTTTCTAAAACTCACGTGTCCAGCACCGCCATCACCCGATTTTATAAATATATTTGCATCATCTATAAATTTCATGCTTTCCTTTAATTTGTTTAATATATTACTGACTTCCTAATATCGCATCTGCCATGGCCAATAAATCATCTTCCGAAGGCTCATCATCATCTATGTTTTCTGCCTTAGGTTCTTCTAAATTATTATCTTGATTATCTTCTTCGATATTAATGATTTCTACCTCTTCTGCCTGTTCCTCTTTTTCTTCTTCCTCGATAGAAAAATCTTGGACTATTTCTGGTTCGGGAGCTTCTTCATTTGCTTTCTCCATATCCATTTCATCAAGCAGGTCATCAAATTCAGTTTCGTTTTTAGGCGTTTCTTCTTTTTCGACTTGTTCCTCTGTTGTAAGTTCAGTCTGTACTTCCTTTTCGGCTTGTTCTACCTCAATATCAGTGATGCTTGAAGGAGACTGTTCAGAAATCACTTCATCATTTACTTTTTCATTAATTTCGTTGGCTAATTCATCTAATTGTTCGCCTTCCATTTCTATTTCAGGTGCAGAAATATTTTCTGATACAAACAGGGCTATATCATTGAATAAAATTTGCAAATCATCTTCATCAAGTATTGACAAGCTACGTTCTTTTTTTCTTTCCTCAACAAAATCATATATGGCTTTATTATCTACGTCATCAAAGAAAATTAATAATGCTTCTATTGGCAATTCAACTTTATTATTATCATTAGTAAAGCACTCAACCATAGATGAAAATATCAGTGACAAATCGAAGGAATCAATATTCGTGAACAACGCAGCGTTAGCATCTTTGATTACCTGCATGAAATTTTGATTACTAATCAGCTGAGTTACGCCTTCTTCTTTGATACAGCTCAGATAGTTCTTTGCCATTTCATGATAATTTTCAAAACCGTGTAGGTATCCCAAACGAAATTCTAATGTGTCATAGTGTTTTGCGAAACTGTGTTCAAACAAGAACTTATCTAAGGTAAATACAGGTCGAATCGAATAATTGAAATAAATTTTAGTAGCATAATTTATTCTCTCTTTCAAATCATCACGATATATCACAAGATTTTCATGGAGATTCTTCTTGAATATTGCCAATTGCTCGTCGCCACTCTGAACACTTGTGCTGATATTACTCTGGACATTTATTTTTTCTTTAAAAATTATCCATTTCAATTCTGCTTTGAAATAGGTAATTAAGTATTCTGATAATTCTGCATGAGAGAATATATCCCCAAATCTGATTTTATCGCAATCATTGTTGAATAATGCGAAATTCTTTTCTGTCAAACGATTTATATATGCTTCAAACATGGTTTTTCCCTTATCTTATGTCACTAATTGATATTGAATAGCCCTATGTAAACGCCGATTTCTAACGAATATCCATCTGCTTTAAGACCATCTGGTATATTCTTTATATCGGTATCTCCGTTAGCTTTCCACTCATTTTCGCTAAATAATCCCATATTCATAAACGAAATGGTATGATTTACTCCAGTTCTTACCATCATCCAAGGTGTGACTGAATATTCAATATTAATTCCTGGTCTTATAAAAATAAATCCGGCAGTATGGCTGATTTTATGAGAATAAAAATCAGAATCCGACGGATAGTTATTCCAATCCATTTCCCCTCTTGTGGCAGTAATATCAAAGCCAAGGTTGCCTTCACCGATAGCAATACTCGGGTTAATAGCCAAGTTTTTTACAGGGGTGATACAATAGCTAAAATTCAAACTTCCGAATTGTAAACCGTAATCAACTTTTCTTTTAATTGACGAAGCATCAAGGGTTTCAGTAAATTTTGCACTCTTCATTCCAGATTTATATTCAAAACCAATTTTAAAATTCTTTAGGTAGGGAATAGAGGTGAAGACATCAAATCCATTTAAGTATATGTATGAATTTAAAACATCTTTCGCGAAGCCGAATTGTGATAATTTTGCATTCAAATCATCATAGTTTGTAAATAAAAATGTACCCGTGTAACCGCTACCAATACCGAAGTATGGGGCATTAATTTCTTCAGGAGCATACTCCTTCTGAAATTCTAATTCTTCAATTAATTCATCTTGGGCAGATAAGCCTATTGCGATGAATAATATGATTGGTAATGTTAAAAAATATCTCATAATTCCATTTAAAATATAACTAAGTAAAGTACAAATTTACAAAAAAAAATGTTAACAACAAGACTTTTCCACATTTTAATTGATATGAAACTTTTGGGTATAGACGATAGAACATATAACGTTATCGGACAAATAGAGGTATAGATTTCAAAACCACCTGATATAGTCCCCAAAGTAGAGGAATAGTTACCACGGACCAAATAAGAATTAGTTTGATTGGTTCAGTTCGTACGGGTAAATTATCTGTGGGCTGTATTGGGTTTGTATTGTCATCGTTATTTTCGACAGGTATATCTTTGAAATGTTTTTTATTGACAGGGCGAATGAAAAGGTTAGCAATTAAACCAACCACTAATAGACCTGCCATAATGTACATGGTAACCGAATAAGCATCAGCGGCAGGCATATTCAACGTATATATCTGATATTCACGAATATAGTTGATTAAAACTGGTCCTAATACTGCTGCTAAAGCCCATGCAAATAAGAGTCTTCCGTGAATTGGGGCTACCCTATAAGCACCAAATATATCTTTTATGTATGTAGGAATAGTTGCAAAACCTCCGCCGAACATAGTTATAATAATTCCGAAAGTTAGAATGAACAGAACAATATTGCCGCTGTTTCCGATAGTCGGTATCAAAAAATATAAAATGGATCCGACTAAAAAGAAGATTGTATATGTAGTCTTACGGCCGATTTTATCCGAAAGTGAGGACCAAAAGAAACGTCCTAACATATTGAATATACTTAGTAGCCCAACAAAACCAGCAGCCGCAGCAACTCCAACCGCTACTTTTTCACCGACAGATTCGACTGAAAACATCTCTTGAATCATGAGTGAAGCCTGTCCCAAAACACCTATTCCGGCAGTAATATTGAGCATGAAAACGAGGAACATCAGATAAAACTGCGGAGTTTTCAGAGCCGTATCAGCATCAACGAAATGAGAAGCAGATATTTTTTGTTTCTTAGGTGGAGTCCAGTTGCGAGGCTTGTAGTTGCGAGGTGGCGTTTTCACTGTTAGTGTTGCGAAAATCATCAGCACGAAATACATTGCCCCTAAAAGCATAAACGTTACTTCAACTCCGTTAGACGTTGATGTTCTGAACCAATCCATCATCATTACCGATATTGGAGAAGCAAACATCGCACCTCCGCCAAAGCCCATAATCGCAAGTCCTGTCGCCATACCGGGGCGATCAGGAAACCACTTAATCAGGACAGAGACAGGAGCCACATAACCTAACCCTATTCCAATTCCCCCGAGCAGACCATGCCCGAGGAACACAAGCCAAAGCAGATGAAAATGTACCCCTAAGGTTGCCACAAAGAAGCCGCCTGAGAATGTAATAGCCGAATAAAACATTGCTTTTTTCGGACCGATACGGTCTAACCATTTACCACAAACTGCCGCCACCGTACCACTGATGAAAACCGCTAAGGAGAATATCCACCCCAAAGCAGTCAAATTCCAATCCCCCGGAACAGATTCAGTTATTCCCAAGAGCTGACTAAGAGGTTTGTTAAAGATACTGTATGCGTAGATTTGCCCAATGCTAAGATGCATAGCAAGAGCAACAGGAGGAGCTAACCAGCGGTTATATGAACTGTCTGCAACTGCGTTTTCTTTGTCTAAAAAGGATAATATTCTCATATTTTACTCAGTTTTCAAAAAAATTTCGCTATTCAATGTTTTGAATTGAACGTAACCAAAGAGACGAAAAAATGAATTTTATGTTTTATCTCTATCCTACCCGTTTAATAAAATCAGAGCTGAAAGCCGGGTCAATATATTTCTTAAATTCCTGATATTCAGGATAGAATTTTTGGAAATGCTCCCGCGACATTCTGGCATCTTTTGCAGGGTAGATTACCCCGCCGGCCGCAGCTGCTACTTCGTCAGTGGCTTTCAGAACATCTAAGGTTTTCTGCCCTTTCATGGGGAAGTCGATTGCAAATGTTACGCCCGGACGCGGGAAGGAAAGCATACCCGGAGATTTGACACTTCCAAATGTTTTAAGCACAGTTAAGCATGACTGCATATTTGAATCTATAATCATAGAGAAAATTCTTTTGAGATTGTCTATACAATTTTCAAATGGGAGTACAAATTGGTACTGTAAAAAACCAGATTTGCCGTATCCCTTTTGCCATTCTTTGATAGCGTCTAATGGATAGAAGAAGGAATTATAATGGCAAATTCCGCTTTTCTTTTTAGTCAGTTGTTTGTTGTAATATGCGAAATTGAACATTGATGTTGTTAGTCCATTAGCGAAATTAAAGTCAAATGGAAATGTGATTACTTTGTCTTTCGTTGGCGGTTTAGGTACTTTGTCAATTTTGGGATCAGCAAATCCCCCTCTTGAAAATAAACCACGTCCCATAGTGGATTTTGAACCGCAGTCCACCCATGATACAGTTCCTTCATAGTCGCCTGATAGATCGTTTATTTCAAAAAATTCTTCGAGATTTCTAAATTTGATACTCTCAAATTTTACAAATTGCGATGGTACAGGCATAATTTTAAATTCAGTCCACGTGATTAATCCTGTTAAGCCAAGTCCGCCGATAGTTGCACGGAATAAACCCTCGTTTTCTTCTCGTGAACAGATTTGTCGAGAGCCATCGGAACGGAGCAGTTCAAACCGTACAACATTTGTACCGAATGTTCCCGTCCTGTGGTGATTTTTACCATGTACATCATTAGCTATTGCTCCGCCAACCGTGATTAGTTTTGTACCAGGAGTGGATTCAAAAAAGTATCCACGTGGGGCAATGAAATCAAGTACTTCTTTCAGCGTAAGTCCTGCTTCAACCGTGATTGTATCCTTTTCGGGATTGAAGGAAATCATTTTTTTCATTCCCGAGGCATCAATCAGAATGCCCCCGTTATTTTGACAGGAATCTCCGTAACTTTTACCTAAACCAAATGGAAGAATTGGTTTATCATATTTGTTTAAATCAGGAATATCAGAACGCCAAAAAAGTTTTTCTACCTTTGCAGGTTTAGCTTTTGGGTATCTTCCGAAAGATGAATATGGCTCTATCATATTGTTGCAAAAATAATTAACAAAATTGAAATTAACATTATACCCCAGCTTACCCGATCTTTAATCGCAAAGACTATTGGGTCGTCGTGCATCTCGCCCCTGCCTGCAAGAAACCAAATTCTTGCCAACCAGTATATCAGAAGCGGACATATCATAAGTACTAAAAACGGGGTATTATAGAGTTTTGTTATATCAGTACTTAGTGTATAAAATGCAAACACAAATACGGCTATCATTCCGCATGACAAGCCGAATGGTGCCATCAATGCCAAATCTTCTTTTTTATACCCTCTTCCCTTGATTTTCACGCCGTCTTCTGCTTCCAAGAGTTCTACATAGCGTTTCACCGCTGCAAGACTAATGAAAATAAACATAGAAAACGAAGCAAGCCATGGCGAAACAGGTACTTCTGTAACAACCGCTCCAGCAAGCAGTCGAATTGTATAGAGTGCTGCAAGTACAACTATATCAATCAAATACTGCTTTTTTAAAATGAAGCTGTAGGCGGTTGTAAGCATATAGTAACCAAGCAGAACCAATAGAAACTTCCAAGACAAAGTTACAGCAATCCCGAGGCCTGCCACAACAAAAATCGGAAACAAGATTATTCCGTAAAGAGGGTTTATCGCACCAGCTGCGAACGGGCGGTTTCGCTTGGTTTTATGCAGTCTGTCCGAACGTAAATCTAATAAATCATTCAACAGATAAACTGATGAAGCAGTCAAACTAAAAGCGATGAATCCTAAAATAGCTAATTGCCATAAGTCAATTTCAGCCCATCTGTGAGCCAAGAGCAAAGGCAAAAATAGTAAAGCATTTTTTACCCACTGGTATATACGAAGCTGCTTGAACCAGTGTACCGGTTTATTTTGTGAATAATTAAACTCATATAAAATCGGACAACGTTTTTCTATTTCTCTTTTAAAAGAAGATGAAGCATTTACAACTAAAGCAGAATTTGCATATTCCCAAATTTTTAAATCCGGTTTTGCATCGCCAATATAGTCAAATCCCTTTTCTCCGTAAGCCTCAACAAGTATATCGGCTTTACTTTTGCCTTTTAAATTATTTGTTTTACCACTTCCGATTACTTCATCGAAGATTCTAAGATGTGATGCTACAGCCTTTGCGATTTTGATATTGGCAGCAGTTGCTAAAACTATGGTGTGACCTTCTTCTTTTTTCTCTTTTAGGAATTGGATAATTTCTGTATTATAGGGTAATGATGAAGCGTCAAGTTCAGTTCGGTTTGCAATTTCCAATTTTAAAACGGTCTTGCCATGAAGAAGCCAAAACGGAAGCATAAACAGCCAAAATGGATTAGACTTCATCAACAAAATGAAGGTTTCTATCAAAGTATCTGTCTTAACAAGTGTTCCGTCTAAATCACAAACTAATACGGGACGTTTTTGCATCACATTAAACCGTAAATTTACAATCTACAAAAATACGAAAAAATATCTTATTGTGACGTAGATGGCTTTCAAAATCGAACATAGTTTTACGATATTTGAACAAACCCACCCTTGCGGGATATTAACACAAGTTCCCTGAGCGTCACACAGCAAATTCCCTTCAACTACGCTCAGAGAGCTTATTTTTGTCCTATGCAAATACAAAATCATAACTCATTTTTTTACCTCCTAACATATAAAAAATAATTATACACTCAATTACAACGTAATTAAAACGTTAAAAAATCAGTAATATAAAATTAAAACTAATTTTTGGGACAGGCAACCGTACAGTACGCCGTAATGTGTGACATTTTTTTTGCCAAAACTTTTTCCAAAAAATATACCTATGCAATATAAGGAGTTAGAGAAAATGATTAAACATCACTTTTATAAAATATTTACTTTTTTTGCATTTTTTTTAAAAAATATTTGGTCATATGGTAAAAAGCTCGTAATTTTGAACTCTCTGTTGATGGCACAGATATGAATAAGGTCATTGTGGGGTCGTAGCTCAGTCTGGTTAGAGTGCCTGCCTGTCACGCAGGAGGTCGCGAGTTCGAGTCTCGTCGTCCCCGCACTTTGAAAATTGAAAATACCCTTGGGGTCGTAGCTCAGTCTGGTTAGAGCGCCTGCCTGTCACGCAGGAGGTCGCGAGTTCGAGTCTCGTCGTCCCCGCAATGAAACCTACTTCTTTGAAGTGGGTTTTTTTGCTATAAATACGAGCAAATCAGATGCAGGAACAGACCGACGGAATTACTTTAGGCGGACTACGCTACGGAGACACTTCAAAAATCATCCGTGTTTTCACTCGTGAGCACGGAAAACTCTCGTTTTTGGCAAAAGGGGCTATACGTAAGAACAACAAATACGGTGCTTCTATCGAACCGCTTTCGATTTCATATTTCACTTATATCCGTAAATCTGCCGGTCTGCATTTGCTGACCGCCTCCGAACTCACCGAATATTTTTCTAAATCCATTACAGATATGGAAATTCTTCCGATTGCACTCGCCATTGTTGAATTAGTAAATATTACGCAAGCTGAAAATGACCCGAACGAATATCTATACGACCTAATCAAGCATTTCCTGGGACTTCTCAATGCTTCTCAGAATGAAGATACATTCAACTACTTTATTTCCTTTATCATTCAATATACGGGAATGTTAGGCTATATGATAGATATACGACAATACAACCACCAAACACCGTTCAATTATTTTTTATTCGATGATGGAGTAATTTCGCTTGGAGGTTTCGCTGGAAAAAGATTTTTTAAATTCAGTACTCCACTTCTAAATAAAATTGCGGTGATTGAATCTGGTAAATTTGTTAATTTTGATGTTGCTGAAAAACAGGAGTTCCGCCGCTTTACAGAAAATTATTTTTCATTTCACTTGGAAAGAAAAGTAAAATTAAATTCTTTGGATTTGATGGTGTGAAAGAAATGATAGACAAACAGGTAATATTGATAATTCATTAATTGATTTAGAGTAAACACAATGGAATATCAAAATCAAATAATAACTGGAAATTGTGTAGAGGTATTGGCAAAAATCAAAGGCAATATATGGGAGTATGTCGTTGGAAAAAAAGCGGAAGATCAAGAAGCTAAAGGACACCCGGCCCCTTTTCCAATAGCATTAGCAAGAGACCATATTAATTCATGGAGTAATCCGGGAGATATGGTATTGGACCCCATGTGCGGAAGTGGAACAGTATGTAAGGCGGCCAAGCAGTTAGGACGGAATTATATTGGAATAGATATTAGTGATGAGTATTGTGAAATCGCTGAAAAAAGAATCAAGGAATTGGAATTACAGCCGGAATTGATTTTTTAAGTTTTATATAAATTTGATTTTTTTATCTCTACCTTGCCAAGTATAAAAAAATGTGGAAAAATCATAATAAAATTTTTCTATCTCAAAAATTAGTCGTAATTTTGTATTCTTATGTCGTGTATAATTGAAATTGAATATATTGAGGTATTGAAATGAAACGTACATATCAGCCAAGTAGAAGAAAACGCTTGAATAAGCATGGCTTCAGAGCTCGTATGAAAACTAAAAACGGACGTGCGGTATTGTCTCGTCGTCGTGCTAAGGGTCGTCACAAATTGACTGTAAGCTGCGAAGGTAAAAAATCAACTAAATCATAGGTAAACCACTAAAGGGTGAGCCTTCCCCAGATTTAGATATGGTCGGTATTTAGCCGATTAGAGAGTATAGAGTAGTAGGAACAAGGCAGCACCTTGTTCCTATGCTTGTTTATAATTTGAGGTACGACGTGAATCAAAAAGTTATCAAACCCATAAAAGGATTTGGGGTATTTTCCGAAGTCTGGCAAGCAGGCAGGAAAATCAAAAAATATCCGATTTTGGCTTCGGTAGTATATGATTTGAATGATGTCAAACTCAACCCGTACCGATTTGAAATAATGAGCGACCCCGATACGATTTTTATCGGGGTATCGGTTAGCAAACACAGAGCAAAAAAAGCAGTAGTCCGCAATAGAATCAAGCGGTTAATGCGAGAAGCAGTACGACTGACACTCAAGGAAATGCACGAGTATGAAATTATGATAAATATTAGAGCAGTCTGTTTTTCATCTTTGAAAGCTCCGCGGAGACCAAAGGATATTTCTCTTGATGATATACTGCCTGCGGTCAGAAATGTGATGTTTGCTACTTTGGACAATGGAAAGTAATGTGAAACATATTTTGATATATATAATCAAATTATATAAGAAGTTTATTTCACCAATGCTTCCTAAATCCTGCCGTTATCACCCGACCTGCTCGGAATACTCTATGGACGCACTCCGTAAGCACGGAGCAATTAAGGGTTCGATTATGTCTTTTTTTAGGATACTACGATGTAATCCTTTTTTCAAGGGGGGACTTGATCCGGTGCCGGACCGATTCACTCTAAAACGTGGAACTTATAATGAAGAAAATAAATAAACTAAGGTTTAATAATGAACGATAAAAAAAACAGTATTCTCGCTGCGGCTATGATGGGGCTTCTGTTCGTTGGATGGATTTTCTGGCAACAGTCTATGCGAAAAGATGCAAAGGTTGAACAAGAAGTAAAAACCGAGCAAACCATAGCAAACGAACCTGAAGAAACATCAAAAGATTCGGTTGCAACTGAACCAAATAATAAATCTAATAAATCAGATGTTTCAACAAATGCTCAAACAGGTATCTTCGCAGCGACAAAAGTTGCAAAGCGTGAGATTATAACTGTCGAAAACGATTTGTTTGTTGCAAAATTATCTTCCAAAGGTGCAGCTCTTGTCGAGTTTACTCTGAAAGATTATTTGAAATGGGATAAGGTTCCTGCACAGCTTATCGCTGAACGAAAAGGGGAGCTCTATCTTAAATTCCGTTCTGATTATGGCGAAAAAGTTGATACTCGTGATTTGTATTTTGATTTTACCGATAATCAGACAAACTACAAAATTTCCGGAACGGATACTCTCCGTATTGTTACAAGAATGACGGTTGAAAACGGTGGCTATATCGAAAAAATATTTACCTTTAACGGTAATACTTATGATTTTGATGTAGATGTAGTTATAGACGGTATGGCGGAATACATTCCGAAAAACGGATATGAATTCTGCTGGACAGGCGGTCTTGCTTACCAAGAATATAACTCTGTCGATGAAGCAAGAGAATCTAAAACAGTAGTAGCTCGTTACAGCGATATTGAAGAATTGAAAAATCCAGAAGAAGAAGGCGAATACGAACATTACGAAGGTATGATCGGTTATGCAGGGATGAAATTAAAATACTTTGGTATGGCAATCATTCCACAGCCTTATGGTGCTTTTACAGGTAAATGTAGTGTTTCAGGAAAGAAATACGCAATTCCAAACAAAGGGGTAAATAACAAGTACGACATAAAACTCAAAATTCCTTATAAAGACAATCACAGTGCAATGAAATATAAAGTATATCTTGGTCCAACAGACTATGATATTCTTAAAGACTATGGTTTAAGTGATATGGTGCAGTTTGGTTGGAGATTTGGTATCCGTCAGATTGGTGAATATTTCATTCTACCTCTTTTCAAATTATTGTATTCTTGGATTGGTCAATGGGGATTGACTCTTATTCTCTTCTCTGTTTTGATGAAAATCATTCTTACGCCTTTCTCTCTTTCACAAATGAGAACCGCTCAGAAAACAAAATTGCTTACTCCGATTTTGACTGAGATGCGTGAGAAATATGCTGATGACCCACAAGCACAGCAAAGAGAACAGATGAAAATTTATTCTGAATATGGCATAAATCCTGCCGGCGGTTGTCTGCCACTGTTGCTGCAAATGCCTATTCTTTTCGCTCTTTTCTCCGTATTGAGAAATGCAATTGAATTGCGTCAGTCTGAATTTATTTGGTGGATTACAGATTTATCCCGGCCTGATTATCTATTCAGCTTCGGAGGTACTTCATTCCTTGGAATTAGCCACATGCCGGGTCTTGCATTTTTAATGGGTATTACTATGTTTATCCAACAAAAGATGACTATCACGGACCCTAAACAAAAAGCAATGGTTTATATGATGCCGGTAATGATGACACTCATGTTTGCTCAATTGCCATCTGGCTTGAACCTTTATTATTTCACTTTCAACTTACTATCCATTCTTCAGCAAATTTATATGAACCGTATTTCAGGTAAAGACTTGACCTTGGCTGATTTGAAAAAAGCTCCGAAGAAAGAAGGTTGGATGGCGAGGAAAATGCGGGAAGCACAAGAAATGGCAGAAGCTCAAGGCAGACCACTGCCAAATTCAGTGAAAAAATACGGTGATATTGATAATCTAAAATCAAAAAATGCTAATCACCGTAAGAAAAAACCACAACCTAAAAAGAAAAAATAATTCGAGATTAATCATTAGAATACAGATATGCCATGCCTTTTAGGTGTGGCATATCTTTTTGTGGATAATCATAAGTTTTAGCCCGGATTTGTCATTAGGCTCTAATTTTAGAAAAACTCAAACCCTGCAACGACCTACAACCCCAAGGTATTTATTTCGTATGATAGATATGGCTGTAGTGATAGTCAATCAAATAACGTAGATATGAATTTTATTATAGAGAGTATGCCTTGTCAAAAATAATTATCAAACATGCAAGAACTTCGATATTATTCTATTTTATTTTGTTAGGAGAAAATTTCATTTCGACATTTTTATTGCTGATACCGAACTTATTAGGAATTACTTATACAGATGTTTTTTTTAAAGATATTTTTTTTCTTTTTTTGATTTCGTGGATATTAAAAATTATATTTTTACCTCATGCCTATATTGCTATTATCCCGATTATATGGTTTGATCTGTTTACAAATAGGTTTAATATAAAATTTATAGATTGTGTCTATTTAATATTTTATTATATCATATTATCAAATTCTTACATTCATGCTTATGCTCTAATCTATCCGTTAGTGGATTGATTCTACTTTATAGAATCTCAGCAGGTTTTCAGGTCCGCTGACACGTTGATACATTCCACATGTTGGGTCAAAATTCAAAAAAAACTCAAACCCTGCAACGACCTAATCTATACAAATTAGTTTTAGCCCAAACCAATTTCCTTGAAAATTCCATCTCTTGCCTCGCATTCTTCCAAGTGAATTTTTTCGGATTTCTTTAGTTGCCATTTTCCTTCTTTTACCAATCTGTCAAAGGTGTCCAGTAATTGGTTAAAATCCATAAGGTGGCTGTGGAATCGGTGGTCTGCATAGTCACGAGCCTGACCTGTCTCCATTAAAAACTGCCAATCTGATGATTGAGCCAAAAGCAGTTCGCGTTTTGCTTGCTCTAAAATTCTACGGTGAATTTTTTTGATTTGGTTTAAATCTATTGATTTTATGATTTTATCAAATCGTAGTTCGGCGTGATATAGTTCTTCCCAAGTCCATTTGTTCCCCTCGTTTATCCATACGGAATGGTTGTTATCCACTCCCCATGACCCCTCTGAAATTGCTATAACTTCATTTGGTTTGACCGCTTCGTAGGACTCGTTGCAAGTGGTCATATTAATCCAAGGAGAATCTGCAAGTCCCTTAATCATGTATTTCAAAAAACGGGGTCCCTCATGCCACCAATGTCCAAAAAGTTCTGTATCGAAGGCAAGAGTGAGAGTTGCATCTTTCCCTGTTTGGTTCTTGAAGAAGTTAACCGCGTTTTCGATATTATGAATGAAATGGTTTGACTGCTTATCAAGTTTATCATCAATATAATCGGGATTATACGGTTCTTTCATTCCCAAATCAAAACTGCTGTCTGTGATACGCCAGTATCTATGCCGATGAGGATACTCCTGCTTATGAAATTCAAGATAATCGCCTTCTCCCGGATAGCCGGTTTTACCACTCCAGACTAACATTGAAAGTTCTTTATGGCGAGCGAAAACAGCTGCTGAACCATCGTGAACATGAAATTCGCTGGATACTTCATAAATATTCATAGGGTCATTATGGAAGTTCCACGGCGTATGCTCGAATTTTTCGGAGTTCATTTCAACGAAATCTTTTTTTCCTTCGGAGGTATATTTTCCAAGAGGCTTGAGCTCACGGATAAATTTTTCATCACTAATGAAATAGTTTATACCATGCTTTTGTAAAAAATGTTCTTCGCCCTTGCGAGGATGCGGGATTTTTAGTTCGTCAATATCGAAATATGTCTGCCAGTCGTATGCCGGACGGTAGGCACACTCCGGCAACCAAATGCCTGTCGGTTTTTTACCGAAATGTTTTTCATAGTTGATTGTTGCTGCTTCGATTTGCAGTTCGACACTTTCATCTAAACCAAGAAGTGCGAGATAACCGTGAGTAAGTCCACAGGTCATTATTTCGATATAGCCACTATCTTGCAGTTTTTTGAATTGTCCGATAATATTTTTTTTATATTTTCCTTTGAATTCTTTTAACCTTGAGGCATAAAAATCCTTCCAAAACCCTGCTAAATATGCAAAATGTGGACGGTCTTCTTTTGCAAATTTTGTTTTGTCCTCTTCAGCACCCTCAATTTTTTTCTCGCAATATTCAATAAATCCCGTTTTAAACTTCTCAGATGCTAACTGCTCGCACAAAACGGGGGAAATATCAAAAGTTATTTTAGCCGAAATATTTTCAGATGCTAAGTCATTAACCATATTGATTAAAGGCAGATAACATTCAGAGGCCGCTTCGTATAACCATGCTTCACCGTGCGGTTCATAGCCATGGTTTAGTACATACGGAAGATGAGTATGCAGAACTAATACAAGTCTATTATTACTATCCATCAAATAACTCCTAAGGTAAAAATTGAATGTCGAATCAAACCAATAGGTATTGATTATCTTCAATAGTTAGCTTAGTATAGCTTCATCCTAAAGCATTACTAAGTAACTGTATAATGTTTTTTATTTCTCTAATATTAAAATCATTAGCTGCACTTTTTAGCTGCTTGGCAACATTTGTTATTGCTTCAATATTATGTTCATTATTAAATTGTTCTAATTTATTTACGAATGCGATGATTTCATTGATTACAAATCCCGTAGAGATATTGTCAATATCGCTTTTAATTTCACTCTTTAATTTTGATTTGATAGTGTCATCTAATTGGATTGCTAACGGTGTGGTATCCTTTTTTTCTATTGCCGTTTTTTCTATGTTCTCTTCTGGCAAGTATTTCGCAACAACTTCATAAAGAATTTCGGAAGTAAGTGGTTTATTGACAATTTCGTCAAATTGGGAAAGGTCATACTGTTCTTCAGGGTTAAGCGAGGCCGTCAGACAAATAATCGGTGTATTCTTATAATTCGGCAATGATCGGATTTCTACAGCTAACATATCTCCACTTATTTCCTTCATTCTCAAATCAAGAAGGAATAAATTATACTGATTTTCTTTCAATAGTTCCAATGCCTCTTCCGCACTTACTGCCGCTGTTACTGTTAATCCCACGTGTTTAAGCTGGGATTGTAGAACTTCTATATTATTTATTACATCATCAACAACTAAAACATTAGAATTACTAAACTTATAATCCGTGTAACTTTTCTTATCTTCAAGCAACAGTTTATCCGACTCTTCAACGAATGGAACTTTGTGAAGTATCAATGTAAATACGCTTCCCTCCCCAAATTTACTTTCAACATTTATTTTCCCGTTCATCATTTCCGCAAAATTATTTGACAGGAACAGTCCTAAGCCTGTACCTTCATAATTTTTATTTGCCCCTACTGTAGCCTGTTGGAACTCCCCAAAAATGTTAGCTACATCTTCTTCATGTATTCCGATACCTGTGTCTGTTACTTTAAAATGAATATCAGCATATTTTGAGGCTACGTCATACATTTCAATTTCGACAATTACGCTACCCTTTTCAGTGAACTTAATAGCATTGCCGATGAGATTAATCATTATCTGTCTCAGCGTAGCAGGATCAAGTAAAAGGGTTGGAACATTATTATCATAGTTGATTTCAAAGTTTAATTCCTTAGCTTCGGCACGTTGCCAGAAAATTGTGTGTAATTCATTGGCAATATCTATTAGCTTTGTTGGAACCGGTTTCAGTTCGAATTTTCCAGCTTTAATTCTTGAGAATTCTAAGATGTCGTTAATCAAAGACAGGAGTGAATTCCCTGCTGTACGTACAGATTTGATATATCTATCAGTTTGAGTTTCGTTAGTAGTACGCTCGATTAATTCACTAAAGCCTAAGATTGCATTGAGCGGAGTTCGGATTTCATGGCTCATATTTGCGATGAAGACACTTTGCGAGCGATTGGCTGCTTCTGCTGCATCTTTTGCATCAATCAGTTCTTTCTGTCTCAGGATATCTGAAGTAACATCTTGAACGAAACCACGGAGTTTGACGAGATTACCGTCAACAGCAAATTCAGAAACCAAATTGATTTTCACCCAAACAATATCTCCCTGCGGTTTAATTACACGAAAAGTAATACTTGGGTTGTTAATTTTAGGTTTGATGGTCTCGGTACAACCCAACCATTCTATAACTCTTTTAAAATCATCAGGATGTATTAGTGTCTCCATTAAACTTGGAGTGATAGGAGTACCGCCATCAACCCCTAATATTTTTCTCGTAGAATAATTCCAGTATTCTGATTTATTGACCATATCTATTTCGATATATCCGATTCGTGCAATTTTCTGAACGAAACTTAGGTTCTCTTCGCTGATTCGAATTGCTTCTTCTCGTTGTTTAGATTCTGTTACGTTGATAAATATACCTGTTACAGATTCTACTTTTTCATTATTATATTCGTTAACTGAGCCTACCATATGAATCCAAACAAGCCTTTTTCGTGTTTGGAACCTGATGGTACAGTTTATTTTTCCGATAGATTGATCGTTAAGTTTATTTAGCTCATCTTTAAATATTTGCACATCATCTCTATAAATCATAGAGCTAAACTCTTCAATGGAAATCTGTTCTCCTGACAAAACAAAGCCTAATTTATCCCAATTGTAATTAGTGGAGATTGTTGAATTATTTATGTCTAAATCCCATAAGGCCAACTCGACATTCTCCATTGTCATCCGTAGGGTTTCGTATGTTTCTTTTAACTCTCTATCTCTTTGGTTTGATTCGGTAACATCTTGAATTACACCTATATATTTTACTAATTTTCCCGATACATCAAAGAATGGTTCGGCAATGCTAACTATCTCAATTAATCTGTGTTCATGAGTATGACGAAGTGTATAGCTATCGGTATATTCAATTTGCTTTGCCATTGCTTCTTTAAGTCGCTCTCTTAATCTGTCCTTATTAATAATTCGATTATTTAAATCATTCCAACTATACTTTGAGTCTTCCCTTTTTTCTATTCCTAATATTTTTATGGCCTGATCTGATACTGTAAATGAGTTATTTGCAAAATCACACTCTCCATTATTTGCAAAATCACATTCCCAATGCCCAACCTTTGCTAATTCCTGTGCTCTGGTGAGTAGCCTATTTGATTTTTCAATCTTAATCTCCTGTTTTTTAGATTCGTTAATGTTTTGCAAGATTCCTACAACATAGGTAGGAGAATTGTTTTCATCTCTCTTTATAATTTTTGCTGATATACGTACCCATATCCATTCTTCTGCGACTTTTAAGCGAACTTCCATTCTTACGGTATCATTAGAATTTTCATGTATTTGCTGTACTAATGAATAGTATATTGCTTGATCTTCAGGATGCAGGAAGTGGGTAATGAAATTAGTTGAAGTTTTAAATAGTTGTTTTTCTTTGTTAGACATATTAAGGACTACCCAAAAGTTGTCATCATATTTCTGTTTCCCTGATTCGATATCATGCTCCCAGAATCCAATCTCCCCTGCTTGTAGTGCGTAGTTTAATCTGAATCGACTATCCTTAATTTCTTGTTCTTGATTATATTTTTCGGTTACATCACGGAAAGTAAGTACTACTCCCAAAATATTATTAAATTCGTCCTTAATTGGAGAGGTAGTATAATCTATATGGTAGCGGGTTCCATTATTTGCAATTAGATCTGTGTGATTCGCTAAATCTTTTGTCTGTCCTGTACGAATTACTTTTTCAATAGGGGATTCTACTTTTTCGTCACTTATTTGGTTGACAATATTGAAGACATCTTCTAAATCCTTACCTTTTGCTTTGAACATTGCCCAGCCTGTCAATTGGCGAGCAACGGCATTCATAGAAATAATTTTTCCTTTTCCGTCCGTAGAGATTACACCATCACCAATTGATTCTAAGGTAGTTTCTAATTGTTTTTTGTTTTTTCTTAGCTCCTCTCGTGCTTTCATTTTTTCTGTTATATCTGAAATAACTGCACAAATAGTTTTTTGGGTTTCATCTAAAACAAAAATTGAACAATCAAGGACTTTATCAGTTGCATTAAACGATGAGGTGAACGATTTACTGTTCCCTTTTTCTACAACTTCTTTACCTGTTGTTATCCATATAGGTTCCAAATTTTGGAATACACTTGTTACTTTGTTGCCTATCATCTGACTGGCTGATAATTCGGAAATCTGGGTGAAACACGTGTTACAGTTCGTAATTTTGAAATCATAAATATCACTGTTTCCGTCTTTCAGCGGCTCCATAATTATAACCCCTGCAATATTCTTATCGAAAAGAGCTTTGAAGCGTGCTTCTCTTTCCAATATCGCAAGTTCTTTCATTTTCATATCATGTATGTCTATATGGATTCCGATACATCTTATCGGTTTACCATCGTCATCATCAAGCACAGCTAGGCCTTTCACTTTTACCCACAACCATGGACCTGATTGATGTTTCATTCTAAAGTCAGCTTCAAAAATATCTGATTCTTTATTGATAAACTTTTGACTTAACGTCAAGGCCTCAGAACGAAAGGCAGGATCAAGCAATTCCAAGAAATTTTCCATATTTTCTGCCGTTTTGAGGGGTTCGTATCCCAAATGAATGTACCAGTTATCAGAGAATGTAATCAAATTGTTTTCAAGATCCCAATCCCAATATGATATGTTAGTATTTTTCAGTAATGAATCAAAGATGAATTGTTTTTCTTGTATCTCAATTTTCTGATGGATTACCTTAGTTAAATCATGAAGAATTGCAAAATAATACCTCCTTCCATTCTCTTCGAAATAGTTCATAGAGACATACATATAGAGCCGTTCTCCATTCTTGTGTTTATGAATACGTCTATATGAATTAGTCTTTAAAGAGTGGAAAGTAGATTTAGTCGATTCCGGTTCAGCAGAAAGTTGTGTTACGTCCATTCCGATAAGTTCTTCTCTTGTATATCCATATAAATCGCAGATTGCATCATTAATCTCAATTAAGAGCATTGTTTCAGCTTCTATCACTCCTACCGGCATTACGTCTTGCATAAATAGAGCTTGGTATCTTTGAGCCAATTTATCAATCTCTGCCTGCTTCGCATATTTATCTGTAACATCTCTAAATGTAAGTACAACACCTTCTATTTCATTATCTTTGTTAAAAAGTGGTGCCGCACTATCGGCGATGTTATATCGCTTATTGTCTTTACTTATGAGGTCAGTATGATTAGCAAGTTTTTGAACCTCTCCCGTTGCGAAAACTTTTTCGACAGGGGAAGATACTTTTTCACCAGTAAGCTGGTTAATAATATTGAAGACTTCTTCAATATAAACTCCCCGTGCATCTTTTATATCCCACCCTGTCATTTGCTGTGCAACTAAATTCATTTCTGTGATTTTGCCTTCTGCATCAGTTGCGATTACACCATCTCCGATTGACTGAATGATAATGCTGAGCTTCTCTTCGCTCCGTAAAATTCTTGTTTTGGCATATTGGACTCTAACAAAGAATATTATTCCAACAAATATCAGTATTACCAATAATATTGCCAAATATATAAGTTTATCAACAATGGATAATGTAACTTCTACTTCGACAGGATTATATTTTCGTTCTAACTTATTCAGCAAATTTGGAGGGGTATGCTTGACAACCTTATTCATTATTGAAAGGAAGGTTTTATTTTCAGGGGCAACACCGAAACAGATAGGGATAGCCGGACTACCGTCAGAACCCACAATCTTTAGATTAACAAAATCATTCTTATTCAAATGGTGACTTGCTATTGCTAAGAATGTAACCACAGCATCTATTTGTCCGGCTGATAGAGCATATAGAGCTTCCTCAATTTCGTTATATTGTACAATTTCAATGTTCGGGTATTTAGCAATTGAACTACGTGTATGCGAAATATTTGATAACATACCAACTGTCTTACCTTTCATATCAGAGTATGAGTGTATATTATTAACTTCAATTCGGGTTAAGATGACATTTCGCAGTTCTGCGTATGGCTTAGTAGTTATGTATAAAGAGTCATTTGCATTATTAGGAATCATTACTGGTAACAGTTGAAATTCACCATTGTTTAGTCTTGCAATTATTTTCGAAAGATCATTGTCTCTGTTCATTATCTCAGGCTTAAAACTCACATTAAGTTTATCCGAAATAATTGAAAAATAGTCCGCAAGGTAACCAGAGACAGCATCTCCATCTTTATAAAACATGGGCATCGCTTCTCTTATGAAGTAGCGAATCGTTTTAATACTATCTAACCATGCCCTTTCTTGATTGGTTAAGATTAGTTGTTCCCATCCTTTTTCGAGATTGTATTTATAATGCTTATTTTCTATACTTAACAAATCATTATCAAGCTCAGATCTCATGTTTATATAATCAGTGTTGATTTTATTAATTATGCGAGCATTGATACCTTTTGGTACAACCATATATACAGGGGTGTAGCATTCAGTTCCTGGAATTATTGATAATAAACCTTCATAGTCTTCCGCGTGCATTACGTTTGTACTTGCCATGATAGCATCAACTTTTCCGAGTTTTAAATTATGGAGTGCTTCCAAAGTATTCGAATATAATTTATGATCATAGCGTAAATGATATGTTTTTATTAATTCGTTATATTTCGCATATAGTTGTGAAGAACGGATAAAACCTATTGACTTGTAATTCAAATCTTTAATTGTTTTGATATCGCTGTTATTTAATATTATGATTGCGGTCTCCAATGTTGCAATAGACCTATCCGTATAATCAAAATAAAGGTTATTTACTGGTTTTTCATCAGGAAAATAAGGAATGATATCAATTTCTCCTTTCTGCAAGGCTTCAATAGATTCTGGAAAACTCATCTCGACAGGTTCGATTTCCCAACAATTTTTATCTGCAATCATATTAAGTAGTTCCCTGCCGAAATTAAGTGGTTTCCCATTTTCATCTTTTAAATTAGTATATGGTAAATCAGAGATAGGTACTCTGAGTTTTACATGTTCCATATGCTCATTTGCTATTTCGTGAATTAGGAAATTCTTGGGTTTAACCCCATCTTTTAGCAGATGCCCCCACTTTTCATTCAAATAGTTCCAGTTTATAAATTCCTTTGAAAGGGGATTCGTTTTCACGGGGATTTCGGATACTTTTACCGCCCCGGATAATATCTTTTCGGCTGCTTGTGCAGTAAATATTCCTTGGTCGTGAAGGGTTGCAACAAAGCCTCCAAGTGAAGCGTAAGTATAACCGGATTCAGAAAGCTCAAAAACCGGTACAGAGGATGCAGTAGAAATTTCTTTAATATTACCAAAAATATCGCCCTTTGCAATTCCGCTTTTATCCTTTATCCAAAACCCCAAAAGGATAATATCCCCCTCCGGTAGTTTCCCGATAAGTTCTTTCAATTCCTGAGTAGTATAGTCCTCTCCACTGATATAATTAATATTTAGACCTTGATAATCGGCTAATCTGTTCTTTGCGTTGGTTTGCAGTAAATTTCCAGACAAGCTATTATCTGTTATGATATGAACGGTATTGACTTCTTTGAACACATACCTGGCAAAATCAATATTGGTTTCGAAATCATATTGCTCGACAATACCTGTAATATTATCCTTACCTCTTTTTTCTTCAGTTGTGTAATGATTTACTCCACAGAATAGGGTTGGTAAACCTTTGATTTTTTCAATTTTTTCCTCTAATACAATCTGATAAGCAAAATCATCAGTTGTAATTACCAAATCTATATTGGTATTCTCATATTTCTTACTCAGAAGATTACAGAAGGCTACTTTAGTTTCTTCATCCCAAACTTGTCTCTTGGCATCAAAATATTCGAAGAAAAAGTTTGTTTTAATATCAGAATTAGAGAAGTTTTCTTCGATGGCCATTGTTATTGCATCAAGCGACTTATAGCCACGGTGATAAGAATTAAGAATTAAAATATTTTTTGTATCGTCCGTTTGTTCTTGCGAATACGAAAGAACTGACGAAATAGATATTACAATCAATATCAAGAGTCGGTATAGCAGAATCCTTTTCATATCATTCATTCGATTAGTTTCGAAAAACATAGCTTGGAATTCTAAATTAATACTTTTATTTATAAAATCCAAATTTTTTATACTTTATGAATAAAAATTAATTAATCTCAACTCCCTATAATATAAAAAAGCCCCACAAATGTGAGGCTTTCAAAATCTAAATTTATGAGTAAATGATTACTTGATTTCCTTATGGACTGTGTGTCGTCTCAAGAATGGATTGTATTTTTTGAGTTCAATACGATCCGGAGTATTCATTTTATTTTTGAAAGTAGCATAGCGAGAAGCCGGCTTACCTTCTTTTTTTGCTTCAGTACATTCGAGAATTATTTTTATTCTCTGCTCTTTTTTAGCCATTATTCTATCCCAAATATTTCATAATTTACAATACACAAGATTCGAAAATACAACTTTTTTTCAACATAACAAGCAATTTTTAGTTTTTTTTCATATTTTTTCCTATAAGTAAAATATTTGCTCTCGATTTGCGTGTTGTTTAAGGTATTAATTTCTATAGATAATAGATAGAGTTACATGAGAATAACGAAACAATATACAAATCGTGAGAGTCAATCTCTCGATAAGTATCTTCAAGAAATCGGACGGGTTGAGTTGCTCGGCTCAGCAGACGAGATTGAGTTAGCTCAAAAAATCAAAAAAGGCGGCCCCGACTGTAATATTGCAATGGAAAGGCTTGTAAAAGCTAACCTCCGTTTTGTGGTATCTGTTGCCAAACAATACCAAAACCAAGGTTTATCTCTTGGTGATTTGATTAATGAAGGCAACTTGGGGCTTATCAAAGCTGCGAAACGATTTGATGAAACTCGCGGTTTCAAATTTATCTCTTATGCCGTTTGGTGGATTCGTCAGTCAATCCTTCAAGCTCTTGCAGAGCAATCACGTATTGTACGTCTTCCACTTAACAGGGTAGGGGCTCTTAACAAAATCGGAAAGAAATTTAGTGAGTTGGAACAGGAATTTGAACGCCAGCCAACGGCTTCAGAACTTGCAGACCAGCTGAATATGAGCATTTCTGAAATCTCCGATACTATTAAAATTTCTGGTCGTCACTTATCAGTAGATGCACCATTCGTACAAGGTGAAGACAATAGACTACTTGATGTCTTACCTAACGAAATGCAGCCTCCACCAGATTCTGAATTGATTCGAGAATCTCTCAGAGTAGAAGTTTTACAGGTATTGGAATCGCTGACGCAAAGAGAAGCGGAAGTTGTAAAATTATATTTTGGATTAGACGGGCAAGCACTCACACTCGAAGAGATTGGTGAAAAATACAATCTTACCAGAGAAAGAGTACGCCAAATTAAAGAAAAAGCTATCCGAAGACTACGACATGCTTCACGCTCAAAAACCTTGAGAACTTATTTAGGATAAACCAAGCAAGCGATACTTGAAAATCATAGATGGGCTTCATCTTTTCGGTGATGTCCATCTTGTTTTATTTTACTAAAATGTAGGTATTATTAATAATTCATAATATTCGGATTTTTTGATAAGAACTATACCAAATAAAAAGAAAATGCTTAATTTTGTCTTTTACGTCATAGTGTAAAGGAAGTTCGGAAATGAAGATAAGTGGGTTTTCATTTGTTAAGAATGCTTTTAAATTGTATTACCCTATCGTAGAATCGATTAAATCTATTCTGCCGATGGTTGATGAGTTCGTTATTGCTGTCGGAAAAGGTGATGACGGAGAACCAACACGTGAAAAAATAGCAGAAATCAATGACCCGAAAATAAAAATCATTGATACGGTATGGCAAGAAGAATATATGAAAGGCGGAATTATTCTTGCCAAAGAAACTGATATTGCGAAAGAGGCTTGTAGCGGTGACTGGCTCTTCTATATTCAAGCAGACGAAGTAGTCCACGAAGAGGATTTACCGAAAATCCACCGTCGTTGCGAAGAACTTTTCGATAATGAAGAGGTTGAGGGCTTGCTCTTTAAGTATCTTCATTTTTGGGGTGATTACAATCACTATCACAATAGTCATGGTTGGTATCCGCATGAAATCCGAATCATACGTAACATACCTGAAATCCATTCTTACGGCGATGCCCAGTCATTCAGAAAATTTAATCCTTATGACAATCCACGCCAAAAAGAAGGAACAGAAAAATTAAAAGTTGCGGAAGTCGATGCACGAATTTTCCATTATGGGTGGGTGCGTCCGCCTCAATATATGCAAACAAAGAACAGGGAGTTCCATTCTAACTATTGGGGCAAGAAAAGAGCGAATGAATATTACGATAAGGCTCCAAAAGAATTCGATTTTGGGCCGCTTGATAGATTGACCGAATTTCAAAATACACATCCGATGGTAATGCAGGAACGAATTAAGGAAATGTATTGGGCTGATAAACTACAATATTCAGGAAAACCTAACAAGTACAGAGAACCTCACAAGCATGAGAAATTCAAATACCGTCTTACAACTTGGGTTGAAAAAACATTCTATGGCAGAAAAGAAATCGGTGGTTTTAAGAACTATATCAAGTTAAAGAATGTATGATATAGATCAAAGTAAGATTAAGAAGATTTTAGTATTTCAGCCGGCTTTTTTAGGTGATGTGATTACTGCTACACCTCTGCCTGCTGCATTGCGACAATATTTCCCTAATGCCCGGATTGATATGTTATGTATTCCGGGAACCAAAGGAGTTTGGGAAGATAATCCGTACATTGATAACATCTTGATGTTTGATAAAAAATCAGGTATGCTGAAAAAAATAGTTGATTTTTTCATTGTTATGCATAAGCTGAGGAAAATTAAATATGATTGCGTTTTTGCTTTGCAGGGGTCTCGAACTTCTGCTTTGTTGCTAAAACTTGCCAAAATTCCTGTAAGAATAGGACGACATAATGCAAGAGGAATGAGCCATCAATTGGTAATTGATAAAAAGATTCACGCAAGAAAACGTCATCTGATGTTATTGCAAGTACTTACTGATATAGAATTTGACGATAATACCAACCTATTTTGGAAAAAGAAAATTGAATTAGAAGCTAAAGAATTAACAACTAACTTACGCAAGAAGTCTAAATATCTAATCGGTTTTGCTCCCGGTTCGGTATGGAGAACCAAATGCTGGCCAGAAAAATATTGGATTGAACTAATTAAATTGCTGATGGACTATGATATTCAGCCCATTCTGTTCGGAGGCAAAAACGAAGTAAAATTATGCAATAGAATTGCCGAAGCGTCTGGATTCAAAGCCGTAAATCTATGCGGTAAATTATCAATCCAGCAGTCAGCTGCAACGATTGAAAAACTTGATCTAATGGTAACAAATGATAGTGCTCCGCTCCATATCGCAAACGCAGTAAATACTCAAGTCTGTGCATTCTTCGGTCCTACGGTCAAGAGATTTGGTTTTTATCCATATAGACCTAATGATGTTATGTTGGAAATCAAAGATTTACCATGTCGTCCGTGTCATCACCACGGAAAAAATAGCTGTCCAAAAAAACACTTCAAGTGTATGCTTGAGCAGAAGCCGGAAATTATTAAAGAGAAAATTTTGGGTGCACTTTTCAAAAAGATGATAGAATATTAAGAAAGGTTAGATATGTACAAAAAAAATGTTATTTTTGTAATGGCTAACAGTTATTTTTTAGGAGTTTGAAGAATAATGAAACGAGTACTAACATACGGAACTTTTGATTTATTTCATTATGGACATTTAAGAATTTTAGAAAGGGCACGTGCATTAGGAGACTATTTGGTTGTAGCTGTTTCTACTGATGAATTTAATAAATTAAAAGATAAAAAGAGTACTTATCCTTATAAAGAAAGAGCAGCCATCGTTGAGGCTATAAAGTATGTAGATAAAGTCATTCCTGAAAATAACTGGGAACAGAAAGTGAATGATATTTTATCAAATGAGATTGATATATTCGTAATGGGAGATGATTGGAAAGGAAAATTTGATTTTTTGAAAGAGTACTGTGAAGTCATATATTTAGATAGAACACCGGATATTTCATCTACCCAAATTAAAAAATCAATTAAGGATAAGAAGTAGATAAAATGGCTGGAGACTTAGTTTTAGGAAATGGCCTAATTGAAGTTACGAAAAGTATGCTCAAGGGCGTATGCTCAATCTTAGATAATTTAGAGATTCCATATTTTGTTGATAATGGTACTTTGCTCGGAATAATCAGAGAGAATCGTATTCTTCCTTGGGATAATGATGCTGATATTTCTGTCGATTCCAAAGTAGCTGAGAAGATATACCGTAATCGCTGGCGATTTTGGCTGAAAGGGTATAGAACTTTTGTAAGACGTTACAAATTTGATACAGAGCATTTCAAAAAAGGTGAACTGAGAATTATTAAAATTCAGACAAAGAAAGGCCCTTTTATCAAAGAGCATGACATCTTAGATATATTTATAAAGAAAAAAGTTGATGACATATACCTATGGACAGTAGGAGCGAAGGATATAGTAGTTCAGACCTCTCCTGCAAAATATTATGAGAATCTAAAGCGTATCACTTTCGACGACTATGACTACCTTGTACCGGAGTCTTGTGAAAACTATCTTGAATACCGCTACGGTGATTGGAAAACTCCCGTTAAAGAATGGGATTGGCGGGTAGATGATAAATCTATAACAATTTAAGGCGAGCAGAATATGAAAAAAGTATTAGTTGATTTGAAAAAAGAATATTACCTAAATTCGCTATATCCATTAGTGAAGGCTTTATTAGATGATGACAGATATGATATTTATTTTAATGTAGGTAATGATGCTAAAAGATTTTTGGGTATCTTTCTGCTCTCTAAAAAGAAATCAATTATTCCAAAATTGAAAAAAGCAGGCTACAAAATAACAGAAGAAAAAAAAGGCTATGACCTTATTGTGTGCGGAGATGCTTTAAACAAACCTGAAAATTATGATAAAAATGCTATCAAAGTCCATCTCGACCACGGAGTAGGAATTAAGACTTTAAGAATAAGAAATATTTTTCGTCAAAAAGATACTAAGTATCATGTATTTCTTGAGGGAAAATATTGGTATGACTACATAAAATCCATTAATTTTGACACGAAAGATACTTTCTATACGAATACAGGTATCCCCAAATTAGACCCTTTTTTCTGGGACGGGCATTATGATAATAGTAAATTACTGGAAAAATTAGGATTGAATCCCGATAAAAAAACGGTCTTATTTGCTCCATCATATAAACCAAGTTGTATTACCTATCTGAAAGAAAAAATAGTAACCTTGATTCCAGAATATAATCTTGTAGTAAAGTTACATCCGTACAGTTGGGAAGGTAAATATGTTTCTCATTCCCAACATACATTCTATGAAAAATTAGATAAAAAGCATAAAGAACTATTTCTCATTCCCGAAGATGATTATGATATTTTCCCATATCTATATCTTGCTGATACTTTGATTAGTGATACTTCCAGTGTTGTCAATGAATTCTTAGCTTTGAATAAATTCGGCATAATTTATAATTTGGATTATAGTAAACTAAATCATTCTGACGGTATGCCAACTCTATCTATACCTCCAAAAGATTGGCTTGCAGGAGCTTTTCCGCATATAGATAGCCCTGATGATTTACAGGCTGCCGTTGAACAAGCATTAAACCCAAGCGATGAAATGAAGAAAAAATTAGAAGAATACCGAAATTATTTCTTCACCGGATTAGATGGCAAAGCAGGGGAAAGAGTAAAGGCGGAGATTGATAAATTGATGTTTGCTTAATAGAAAAATATCTGGAATTTCTATGTTTCAAAACACTAAATAAACTATATTTTTTGTTGTGTACTTTTATTTATTTTTCACAATTCTCTTTTATCAGCTGATATACATCTTGGTCTCCCAATTGTAATGCTTTCTCAAAGTTTTCACATGCTTTAGACATATTATTTAATTTCAATTCAGCCAGTCCTAAAAAACGCCTTAATTCTCCCGTTTTAGGGTCAAGTTTAATACATTTCTCGAAATCCACTTTGGCTTTATCAAATTGATTGATTTGTAATTCTGTAATGCCTCTATTGACTAATGCACTAATATAATCTTGATTTAATTCTAATGCTTTTGAATAGTCTTCAATTGCTAACTGATAATTGCCTAATGTTTGATGTAAGTAGCCTCTATTGTTAAAAGTCATTGAATCTTTTGGGTCAAGTTCAATCGCTCTATTATATGCGTCCATTGCTTCATTTATTTTTTTTGATTCCGCTTTAAGATATCCAATTTTCTTAAAAGCAAGACAATTCTCCGGGTTTATTATTGTAATTTTTTCATAGGCCTCAATTACACCCTCAATATCATTAAGTTTCTCTTTGCAATCGGCAATACATTGATAGCATATTTCGGCTCTTTCATTTTTCAAGTCTTTTTCTATTCCAATTCTGTAAAACCTTTCAGCTTCTTTTGCCTTACCTTGCATTTCTAATAAAGAAGCAAAACCAAAATAAGAATCAGGAAATTCCGGATTTAATAGCCATGCTTGATTGAATCTTTTCATTGCTGTTGTCAACTCATTATTGTAGAAATATCTCCAAGCATGGTCAATTTGTACGTTTACAGAACTATCAATCGAGCCAAATTGCTTTAAACAATCCTGTCTGAAATCTTCGTCAATCATCTTATAGTATTTGCTTTTTTCAATTTCACCATATAATGGTTTTGTATTGTCAATTTTATTTTCCTGCGATTGACATGAATTTAAAGCTGTCAGAATAATTATAATTGTATAAAATACTCTCATTACATTTTGTTTACTTGTGTGTAACAATTATGATATATCATATTTGGAATTTCTATGTTTTAATCCTACAAACACAATACCCGCTGATTTACGAATTTATATACTGTGTATTGTAAAAAATCGGCATAATTCGATTTTTGGTAAAACACTATTTTTAGTCGCAGGGGAAGCTTGCTGTGTTGTTTAGCCTACCCCCCACAAAACTACAAAAACGAATTTATATAGATTTTATGCAACTAATATAAATTTTTAACGTAGTGTTCAATTTACGAACATATTCTTGATTTCTAATGAAGAAGAGAACTAAAATTGCAATAATAATCCTATCCGTTGTTGCCATAGCGATTGGAATATATTTCATATTTTTTAATACGGGTAGTATTGCCGATATAACCGTATCTCCTAAACAGGGAAAATTTATCATTTCCGTAACTTCATCTGGCGAACTGAAAGCCGAAAAATCTACTGATGTTAGAGGCCCGCAGGGAGCCAAAGCATTGGGAATATATGACTTGACAATCTCTGATTTGGTGGAAGAGGGTACAGTGGTCAAAGAAGGCGATATAGTTGCAGAATTAGATAAAACCCCGATTATGACCAAGATAAAGGAAGGTGAACTATCCGTTCTGAAATACCAATCCCAATACGAACAGGCACAGATTGATACTACTTTAAATCTTTCAAGAATCAGGGACAATCTTGAAAATTTAAAATTTGCAATGGAAGAACAGAAACTGCAAATGGAACAATCTAAATATGAGCCTCCGGCAGTAATCAAGCAGGCAAAAATCAATTTGGAAAAAGCTGAACGCCAATATAAACAAGCGGTCAAAAACTATACTTCTGAGGTACAAAAGGCTGTTACAAACCTGACTATTGTGGGTGCAGATTTATCACGAGGACAGGCAGAAATGGCTAAACTTATGCAGGTGATGCAGGATTTCAGTGTGAAAGCTCCAGCCGATGGAATGGTGATATACAGAAAGGACTGGAATGGCAATAAAACCACAGTCGGCTCACGTGTAAGTTCATGGAATCCTGTCGTTGCAAGTTTGCCTGATTTGACTAAAATGCAATCCATAACGTATATCAATGAAATTGACATCAGTAAAATTAAAAAAGACCAGGAAGTGATTATTCGCTTAGATGCCGTATCTGATAAAGAATTAAAGGGTAAGGTCATAAGTGTCGCAAATATCGGAGAAGACTTAGGAGGAAGCGATTCAAAAGTATTTGAAACTATCATTGAAGTTTCAGAAAAGGATACTACTCTTCTTCCGGCAATGACAACCTCGAACGAAATTATTATTCAAACTATTGAAAATGCACTTTTCATTCCACAGGAATGCGTTCACGTATTTGAAAATGATTCTACAAAGTTCAACTACGTTATTAAAAAAGATGGTGTGCATAATATTCGCCAAGAAGTTGAATTGGGCGAGTTCAATGATAATGATGTAGTTATCAAAAAAGGTTTGACATTGGAAGATGAACTATTACTCAGCCTTCCTGAAGATTATGAGGAAATTGAAATTAAACGCTTAGAGCCTGTTACAACTACTAAGGAAGCTAAGTAATGAAATTGCTTGATAATCTAAGCTATAACTGGGCTATTGCATTTGAGGCCATAGCACAAAATAAAATACGGTCGATTCTGACTTCGCTCGGTATTATATGTGGTACGGCTTCTGTTATTGGAATGCTTGCCATTGGAACAGGAGCTAAATCTGAAATCCTCGAAAAAATGAAAATTTTGGGAACGAATAATATTATTATCAATTCCCAATTTAATGAAGAAGATAACACTCAAGAAGAAGAGGGCGAAGAAACCGAAGATGAAAAAGATGAGCAAGCTAAAAAACGCTATTCTCCAGGACTAACGATGGAAGATGCACAGTCTATTATTGATAAAATACCAGGTTTGAAAATCGCAAGTCCAACTATTACACAAGAATATACGGCGTATCATGCTCCATTCAAGGTGAAGTCTCAACTCGTTGGAATTACATCGAATTACAAAGCAGTAAATGATATGTCAATCGAAAAGGGGCGTGATTTTACGAAATTCGATTTTGAAAATGCAAAACAGGTAGTACTCATCGGTTCAGGTATTGCAAAAAAACTTTTCCCTGGTGAAAATCCAATTAATCAAAAAATCAAAGTAGGCGGGCTATGGTTCACCGTTGTTGGTATTGCCGGAAAGCGTGAATTTTCGGAAGGAAGTTTGGAAGGGCTTGGCTTGCGTAACTTTAATAATGATATTTATGTTCCGATTTCTACTGTTTTAATGCGGATAAAAAATACATCTCTCATCACAAAAAAAGATTTAGAAAGGGGATTCCTACGTAATGATAAAAAAGTTAATTATCATCAGCTCAATAAAATAGTAATCCAAGTAGATGATACAAAACAGATGGTCAAATATGCAGAAATCATAAACCGCCTACTTCTCCGAAGACATAACAGCGTAGAAGATTTTGAGATAGTTGTTCCGGAAGTATTACTAAAACAAGAACAGGAAACGACGAAGATTTTTAATTTTGTACTTAGTGTTATTGCATCTATTTCGCTACTTGTGGGCGGTATTGGTATTATGAATATTATGTTAGCATCTATACTTGAGAGAACAAGAGAAATCGGTATTCGTATGGCAGTAGGTGCTAAGAGAAAAGATATTGCAGAGCAGTTTCTATTCGAGGCTATTGCAATTTCAATTACGGGTGGGCTATTGGGTGTACTTGCCGGAATAGCTACGAGCTTTACTATCGAAGCCTTTTCAGGAATTACTACAATAGTTACATTATGGAGCGTGATTTTAGCCTTTGTTGTATCAATCAGCATAGGCTTGATTTTCGGGATTTTCCCGGCTCGCAAAGCAGCACAGCAAAATACGATTGACTTATTAAGGTATGAATAAAATATTAGATGTATGGATATGAAAAGAAAAGCAATTATAATTTTGACAATGTTTCTGACTGCAAGTGCTATCTTTGCTCAAAAACCAATGACACTAAAAGACTGTATCGACTATGCACGCAGACATAGCCCCTCTTATCAAAAAGCAAAAAATGATTATATCGCTACGATCAATACTTATAAAGCATTTAAAGCATCTTACCTACCACAATTAGAATTAAACGGCTCTGCTCCCGGCGTGGAACGTGCAATTAATCGGATAACTCAGCCAGATGGGAGTGCAAATTTTGTCTCTCAAAGTCAGATGTTCTCTTCTGCCGGACTTTCGGTTTCGCAACTTTTTGCTCCTACTGGTGCGACTTTTTCGGTATCATCAAGAATTTCGAGAATGGATATGTTCGGCGAAATGGAGACTTCTTATTGGCTTGCTACTCCAGTACAGGTTTCGCTAAACCAACCTATATTTCGTTATAATTCAATGAAATGGGATAATAAAATTCAGGATATGCGAAATAGAAATGCACAAAAAAGATTTAACGAAACGATGGAAGATATTGCTATCGACGTGGCGAGTGCCTTTTTCGATTTGTATATTGCGGAAATGCGGGTGAAAAATACATCTTTCAATAAGGCGGTTAATGATACTATGTATCGCGTTTCGCAAGGTAGGTATAAGGTTGGTAAAATCGCTGAAAATGACCTTTTGCAAAATGAATTGGCACTAATCAACAGCGAAATTAATTTAGAGCAGGCATACCTTGATTTGCAAAATGCAAGGGATAACCTACGATTAACACTTGGTATGCCACTAAAAGATACGATTGTTATCGAACCTCAAACAGTAGTACCCATTGGAGAAATTACTTACGAGCTTGCATTAGAAGCTGCAATGGAAAATCGTAGTGATATATTGGCTTATGAAATCGCAAAAGTACAGGCAGATATGGAGGTAAACCGTATCAAATCCGATAATAATTTTAATGCGAATCTTTCAGCAAGTTTCGGTTTAAACCAAACGGCCGGAGATTTGCCCGATACCTACAAAGATTTGCTCGATCAAGAACGTGTCAATATTACTTTTTCGATGCCACTTTTTCAATGGGGGAAATCTAAATACGAATACGAAGCAGCCCTCGCAAGACAGGAAATTACTCACAACGAAATGGATTATGCCCTCAAAAAATTCAAGCAGACTCTCAAATACGAAACTGCAAAATACGAGCAGTACAAGAAGCAGTTAGAAGTAGCCGAGAAATCAATGAATGTGGCCGAGCGTCGTTTCCAAGTTGCACGTAACCGCTATATGGTAAGCAAGATTAATATGGATTCTTTCTATATGGCTCAAAATGAAAAAGATAATGCCTTTACGGGATATATACGGGCGTTAAAATCATTTTGGCTTGCTCACTATCGTATGCGACGTTTAACCCTTTATGATTTTATAAACTCTGCTCCTATTAATTATAAGTTGTAATAGCTTAGAAATACTCAAAACCTTCGGAAGTGTGAGAACTTTCGAAGGTCTTAGGAATAGATTGGGAATAAAATCAAAAAAACACCGACAGTCTAAAAGAGTGCTGATGAATAAAAGGTGATGTAATTTTTCTCTCATTCTATTAGTATCTTAGAAGTTTTAGTTTTATTTCCATGCTTTATTTGTACGAAATAAATTCCCGGAAGAAATTCACGACAATCCAAAGTAACTATACCGCTCCATGAGTTATTTTGTCTTAGAGTAATACGTTCTTTACCGCATATTTTTGCACCATATATATCATAAACATTCATATCAGAATTATTGATGTTCAGTTTATTGTCCCAATAGACCTCAATATTTACATTGTCATAAGCAGGAAGAGGATATGGCTGACACAGATAAAGATAATTTGAACTTTCAATATCTTCAACAGATACAGATTTAAAGTAATCGAAAGACCCAGCATAAAGCCCCCCTACCGCTGCCACTATTATACTATCTTTGAAAATTTCGATGTCTCTAACCCAACGGTCATACCCCTTTCCGAGGGGTTCTGACACATTCGTTACTTTGTCGTTGATATGGTTATAAATTAATACCCCGCATTCGTCTGTTAGAGTCGCAGGAAATGGTTTGAGAACCGAGAAAAATACCAAATCCTCCTTAACTCTTATTTTATTTATATAAGTATCTTGATCATTAGCATGGTAAAGTTCTGTCCATGTTTCTCCGAAATCATAAGAACAATAGAGATTACCATTAGCCGAACCGATATAGCAAATATCATCTACAATTTCAACTTGCCAAAATCCATTTTCATTTTCATTTACGATGATCTGTTCCCAATCTAAACCATCATTTGTTGATTTGAATATTCCGCAATTTGGGGAGACACAAAATTGCACTTGTTCGGAACCAGCAAAATCTGTAATATAGAGTTTTTGAGGTTCTGTACCGTCGGATAGATATATTTTCAAAGTATCCACTTGACTTCCATCATTTTTTACTCTGAAAAAGTCATGCTTATAATTTTTTGTAGCAATAAATAGATATTCATTATATCCCTCAATAAGATTACAAGACGCTTTGGGTAAAGATTCGGAAAGAAGTTGTTTCTTAGGGTTATTATACTCAGAATAATAAACTCCATGAAATCCATAAGAACCGGAAAAGACTTTATCTTCAGTAGCATAGATTGAATAAAAACTTTCATTTGGGATACCATTACAGAATCGTTCCCATTTATGGGTGGTATGTGATTTAAAATATAGTTCTGATCGATAACAGGCTAAATAAATACCATGACTATTGATACTCATGTCTAAGATATCAATTGATTGTAATCCAGTGTTTATTTCAGAAAAACTATGACCTTTATCGTTAGTGTAAAGTACTCCTATTGTATTTCCTAAATAAATTTCATCTCCCTCAACTAATATATCGTAGATTATAAAGTCAGATGAACTTATCCCCTGAGGTATGTTACATTCCCAAGTACAGCCATCTTTTGAGTAGAATAAATATCCTGAAGGAAGAACTCCATAGATCTCGTTCTCATTCACTCCCATTTTATAAAAATACTCGCTTGATGGTCCGTTAAATGGAACCCATTTTATATCAGTTATGTGAGACTTATACATACCTGAAATACTTGTTACAAATATGGTATCTCCAAATATAATAGATTGTTCGAGGTATTTGTATATTATGTCATCTGTAGTAATATCCGTAAAATTTTCTCCTCCGTCATAAGATATCCAAATACATGGACCAAATTTAGGAGCATCGGACACTGCATCTGATGTGAGAATAATTATACTGTCTTTTACAAACATACTACTGGTTGAAGGTAAAGAGTCGGCTAATGAAACATACGAATCTCCATATTTATCATATCTATATAAACGATTAGTGGTTTTTACATATACATAATCATCGAAATATTCGATACTATGAATTCCATCGTATTGTGCAGGTAAATTAAAAGTTTCCAATTTCCAATTCTCACCGTCATCTTGACTGATATATAAGCCTTCAGAGGTTCCTAAAAATAATGCATACTCTGACCCGGAAATAGTACTAAAATAACTTACTGTAGGCGGTAGAGACTTTTTAGTCCATAAAGAATCAGTTTTAGAATATTTATATAAATTCGAAAAAGATTCTATAGCATAAATATTTCCTCCTATCATTTTAAGAGTACGTATATTTCCACCATTAGGTTTTTCAATTCTTGTAAATTGGGATTTTGCAGAGTAGCCAAAACATAAGAACAAAATTAAGATAATTAATCGTTTCATGAGAATGTCTCCTAATTTAATTTTTAATTCGTTAATTTATCTCGAATATTTGGTCTCAGGAACTCAAGAAAACCTTAAACATTCCGACTTGCTCTTTAGGATTTTTATTGTGTAATCCAAGGCCTTGAACTCTAGCATCTATCACCTAACCTTTTTATATCATCTTTCAACAGACATAACAATACCCTCCTTTTGAGATATTTTTTTATCTTTAAATCTGAGGCGTAAAATATTTATGGATACAAAAAATCCGTCAAGCTATCTCAATACTTACGTGATTGGACACCTTACGGGCAGTCCACAACGGTCAAAAAATCGGCCTGCCTTTTATATTATTTCAGCCTCGTTATTTACTGAAAAACTGTATTTCTATTTCTGTGTACATAGGCATAATCCCTCATCTATTTTGTCGAAATTAATTTTTAAATATACATCATGCACGAAATAGACTTATATTTTATTGTATAAAATTTTAAAAAAAGCACAATATTTTTTTACTAAAGCAATAACTCATTGGTAAATAAAAGGTTATTATAAAAACAAAAAAACACCAACAGACGGAAAGACTGTCGATATTTGATTTTAGTACGCTATGAGGAAATTGTATTGTTACGATTTTTTGCGGATTTCTCGCTTTTAACTTTAAACGCAAAATGAAACTTATTTTTTCTTACCCCTTATTTCGATTTTGAGATTTTTTTAACGCAAATTCCTGCATATCCTCAACCTGATCTTGCTCATCAACGATTTCGACGGATAATATTTCTTCGATAATATCTTCTAATGTTACGATTCCAGAGAAACAGCCAAATTCATCATATAGCAAAGCAAGGTGAATTTTACGTTTTATCAATTCGTTAAATAGCACATCTAATTTTGTACTCTCGTCGATTTTGAAAAGTTTTGTTTTTCGGGCTATTTCTTTTGCGGTATATTCTTTTTCGTTGCCGATTATCGTGATTAAATCTTTTATATACAGCAAGCCTACCATATTATCCGGCGTATCACTATAAATTGGTATACGGCTGAAACCTTTGGTTTTAAGCTCTTCTAAAAGAGTTTGGTTTATTTCCGTATCTTCGTTTAGATAGTAGCATACTGTCGCCGGGGTAGCAATATCTGATGCCATTTTATCCGAAAATGAAAGTGCTCCAAGGATAATTCTTTCTTCGTCCTCGTCAATTGGAGATTCGGGTGTATCTTCTTGTTTTTTAACGATTTCACCGATTTCTCTTTTTGAAAGTACGGCCTGGTCATCATCGCCTAATAGTGCGTGCAGTGCCAAAGAAAGCGGCTTTGTAATCGGATAGAATATAAATTGGAAAATTTTTACAAACCATACTAATTTTGCACAATATTTCATTGCGTGTCTATTGAATACAGCCTGCGGAAGGATTTCACCAATTATTACAATTAATCCAGTTGCCGTAAAACCTGCAATGATACCTGAGGCTATACTGCCAAGAAAAATTGACAAGGTTGAATTTACCGCCGTATTTCCAAGCAGTAGCGTACATAAAAGTAAAAATGAGTTCTTCCTGACTGAATAGATATTTTTTGCATCTTTATCGCCAAGCTCTATTTTTGTTTCTAAATCAGGTTTATTTAGTGAGAACATTCCAAGAGTTAGGCCTGAAAACAAACCGGAAAGTATTACTAAACCTGTAACTATAAAATAATCAACTAACATCTATATGCGATGCCCATGTTCATACAAATACCAGTTTTTCAATACAGCAATAACCTTGCCTAACTCTGCAAAAATTTTAATTTAATATATCACCCGATTGATTTTTGCACTTAGCAAGCCCCCTGAGCGAAGTCGAAGCCCGCCTTGCGGGATTTATAGATTGATACTCCGCACTGCGTGCGAAAATCAATCAAATTAAATTTTCGGCTTCCACGCAATGGCGTGCTTCTCTCAGCCTGCCTGCAAAGAGCGGGTTTCGGGGCGGCGAGGAGTGTATCAACCTTATTGACATTTTCCCAATGCTTCAAGTGATGGTGTGAAAGTTGGATTATATTTCAACGCCCATTCAAACATTTCTTTTGCCATAGGATATTCCTCTGCTAATAAGAAGCATACTCCTGCACCGTGGCATGCAAAATAGTTTTCGTGATTAATTTTTAGAGCATTTTTATACATTTCGACAGCCCCGTCTAAATCTTCAACCGCTCGCATTATATCACCGCCAAGGACAAGGATATCATCAAGGTTTATTCCGAGAGTTACATCAAATTTATTTTCATTCCATCTCTGTAATCCTACTGTGATATACTGCAAAGCCGAATCAAAATCTTTCTTAGCTGCATAGTAAACTGCTGTTGTATAAAGCAAGTCAGGACTATCGCCCAAGAATGATTCTGATTTTGAAATATATTCACGTGCTTCATCTAAATCATTTTTCTCTATCGCAATAATTGCTAATCGATTATAGGCATGAGAAGTCCACAAGTCATTTAATTTATCGGTTGCAATAGCTCCCTTAAATTCCGTATATGCTTCGAAATATTTTCCTTCAGCATAGAGAGTTTCAGCATATCCGAGTTTAAATGATGCGTCTTTAGTATCGGTCAATTTTGAAACTGCTTGGGTAGCCATATCGGTTCCATATAGCACGTCTAATCTTGCTAAGGCTTTGAGAGTAGCTAATTTCCATGTCCACTTGCTGCGAGCATGGTATGACGCTGTAAGCCCCATACTTTTTAAAATACCCGGATTTGCAAATAGGAATTGCATTGTTTTGATTAAGGTTTCCATGTTCGGTTCGAGAAGATAAGTATCTTTTACGAAACGATTTCCGTCTAATTCGTTTCCGACAAGATGTTTTTCAGAATCTAAGAAGAAACCTAATTTTTCTTTAACAAAATCATCAGTTGCTCCACCACGAGTTACAACAACTGGTAAGCCACAAGCCATTGCCTCCAAAGTAGGTAATGAGAATCCCTCCCCTCTATACGGACTTACATAAAGATTACAAGTACGATAAAGTGCTGCAATATCTTCTTCAGCCATACTTTCACTTAGATGCAAGATTTCGGGACAATTTTCATCTAACTGCATTTCTTCAATAACTGACGCTGCAGTTTGATTTTTATAAAAGGTATTTTCGCCTATATCTTTGATTACTAAGCAAACATCATCTTCGGCAGTAAATGCTTTTCTATAAGACTTCAGGAGTACATCAATTCCTTTTCGATGGATAGTACCACCTACGTATAGGATTTTAAATCTTTTTTCCGTTGGCAGGCTAAGTATTTCGCCATCGGGCTTGAATACATCAGGATTAATACCATTTGGGATAACATGAACTTTATCTTCCGGCAAACCGGAATTAATAAACGCTTTTCTGCTGAACTCGGAAGGAGTCCAAAGTTCATCGGCATAAGAAAAAATATTTGCTAAACTTTCTAAAAGAACATCATATTCCCATGGCTGCATGATAATCCATCTTGCTCCTTTGGGTCGTTCGGCTTTTGTTGGCCACTGATGACGAATCCAGACATAAGGAAGATTACCAATTTCATCGGAAACGGGTTTTTTCAAATGTACCAAATTATCCTGAATAGGTTGATAACGCAGATTGATACTATGGTCAAAAGTATCCGGTTCGAAAGGAATGATATTAAGGTTGGCCTGTTTGGATTCGAGAATATTTAGACAATGTTCACGGTTTACTAGTGCTAGAGAATGATAAACAAACTGCGAGCCTTCCCAAACAATATTTAGTTTTGGTCCCTCCGTATTTGATTTTTCCTTTGAAATATCATCTTTCACAAAATCTTCGAGAATTGACATATCGAAATTCAAATCTTCTTCCGTAAAATCTTCGAGTTGATGTACGGTTTCTTCTTCGTCGTCATCAAAATCTAAATCCGCTAAAGGACTTGATGAACTCAATTTTTTTTCCATTTGGAATGGTATTGATTTTCTGGCCTGTACTTCCATATTCAAGTTGACTTTCATATCCTTCTGAGGAACATCAAGTTCTTCTATATTAGTAACTTGAAAGCCAGCTTTCTGTAAGTGTCGTTTGATAGATTTTTTGTCAAATCCGTTTGAATGAAAATCGCCCGGGCTGGTCTGTCCGCCGAAAATCATATATGAAGCTACGTCAGCATCCCAATCACCACGCATATAGGCTTTAACCTGCAATTCTAATGATGGGATACGGAGTTTCAAAATGCCTCCGGGCTTGAGAACTCTCGCCCATTCTTTCAAAATATTCGCAGTTTCACGGTGGGAGAAATGCTCCAAAATATCATGTGCCAAAATTTCATCTACCGATGAATCCGCAAAATCTAATTTACGAACATCCATGAATATTACTCTCTCATCATCGGCAAAGATATCGAGATTCAAATAATCAGGGCGAAAGTCATTTCCACAGCCCAAATTTAGTCTTAGCGGCTCAGGAAGAACATCAGGCAAAGTGCCTTCCGCTTTCTTCATTTTCAATTCTTTCTGCATAATATCTACCTATATACACACTTAACATTACGCAAAAATCAAAAATTATGCCATAAAGATATGGTGGGTTCCTGTAGCATACCAAAGCAAGTTAATATTAATATTTTTTTGCAATATAGAATGTCTAAATTCGTGATAATCACTCGTATAGAAGTTGTAATTATTGATTTATAGATTGGGAAGTTATGGGTAAAATAGAAATTCTTCCGTCGCTTTTGTCAGCTGACTTTGCGAATTTAGAAAGAGACATTAAACTCTGCGAAGAAGGCGGAGCGGATATTCTTCATTTTGATGTAATGGATGGGCGGTTTGTGCCAAATATTACGATTGGCCCACTTGTTGCGGCTGCTGTTAAGAGAGTAACGAAGTTGCCGATTGATTGCCACTTAATGATTGAAGAACCTGATAAATACATTTCCGATTTTGCCGAAGCTGGTGCAGACTATATTTCTGTTCATACGGAAGCGGTTCCACATTTGCACAGAACCTTGGGATTAATCAAGAGTCATGGAGTTAAAGCTGGTGTAGCTCTTAATCCGATTACTCCTTTGGAATATGCTTTTGAGGCTGCGGAATACTGTGATTTTATATTACTGATGTCAGTTAATCCCGGATTTGGCGGACAGTCATTTATTGAATCTTTCTTCCGTCGTGCAGCAGAGCTGAAAAATTTCTTAATCAATAGCGATTTGGGACACGTCAAACTCCAGATAGATGGTGGAGTGAAAGCCGATAACGTTCGTGAGATTGCCGAAGCCGGTGCCGATATGATTGTTAGCGGAAGCGGAGTTTTCAATGGAGATATTATAGAAAACTTACAAAATATCAAGGCAGCTCTGAAATAATATAAGTTTAGATTATACTGTACTTACGAGATTATTAGAAACGGTAATATACATATTATTCTTGTTTTTTGTATTCTTATCTGCCATCTTTTCTTGTGTGATGTGTTATTTATATTGAGGGGGTAAGATACCCTCCGCCAGAGAAGAATGTTGAAAAAATTTCAGTTTTCCACAATGAAATACAATCTCCAACGTTTTAATGTTTTATTTTGTTTGATTTTGCTAAGTAGCCTATAGATACCTACTATATACCGATTTTTTGATGGACAAAACAATCAAGTGGTGCGAGTTTCGTGCCAAGAGGGATTGCTTTATTGTACTTTTTAGGTGAAATCATGCTAAGACAAACATATAGACTGATATTATTACTCGCACTTCTTTTGGGAGTAATTACTGCTGATTTCTCAGCCAAGCCTACACCGCATAAACACGTTCTAAATGATAATCAGCAATGGATAAAATTGACTGTTGAGGGTGATGGTATATATAAAGTTACCGCAGCAGATTTGACTAATATAGGAGTAACTATTCCGATAGAAGAGGTCAATACAATCAAGATTTTTGGAACGGGAGGAGATATTATTGACGAAGACCCAAGTACTTCTGCGAAATATACTCACAATGAACAAAATATACTTATCACAAAAAATGATGACGGCAGTTTTAAAGAACTAACGTTTTTCGGTTCTGGCAATCAAGGTGTATTCTACAACAAATATGCTGGTGAATATATTGGATTTGGACACTATAACAACTGTTATACTAACGATAACTCTTATATCTTGACATTTGGCGGAGAAGAATCTAAGGAAGCTGTATATTATACTCAGCCCGAAGGCGAAGTTATTAATCGGCCTTCCACTTATGAACATGTTGAATACTATGAAGTAGATAAATATAATCCATTTGACGACCAATTGGGGAGAGACTGGTTTGATGATGCTCCATTTACAACAAACTTTACTACTCAGCTATATAACCTCGATAGAAATAAAGAGATAAGATATAGATTTCTATTTGGTCAGGTTTATAAATCTTCGGCATATATAGAGGTATTTGAAAATGGAACAAGTTTGAGTAAAGTACGAGTATATGATTCTCAAAATCATTATGAAGCAGCAGGGAGAGGGTATGCGTATATCTCTGGAAGTTCAGATAATATTCCAAGCGATGGTCGTTCATCTTTAAAATTTGATTACTTAGCTTCAGGTGTAGGTATTCCGTACTTGGATTGGTTCGAAATTTTATACATGCGTTCATTCGTGGCGATTGATAACGAGCTTCCCATCAACTTGTCAAAATTTGATATTGGCGAGAATGAAGTTACTGAAATTACTGCTAACGGCTTTAGCGAAAATATGCTTGCTTATGACATTACAGACAGAGCTTGCCCGACTATTTTAACAAATAATTCAAGTACGGGCGGTATTTTCAAATTCAAAACCAAGGTACCGAAAGGCGGCAATGCCAAACAATTTTATATCTCAGGAAAGACTTCAAAACCTAAGCTAAAAATAGTCAAATTCGCAAATCTTACTGCTGAAACTAAAGGGTACGATATTATCGCAATCTATCATAAAGATTTCAAAGAAGCGGTTGACAGGTATATAGAATACAGAAACGAACAAGGAAGATTTACAGCAGTAGCTACAGATATTGAAATGATATATAATGAATTTGGAACAGGAAAAAAGGATTTAGGAGCAGTAAGAAACTACTTGGCCTTTGCTTATAAAAATTGGCAACATACTCCTCGCTTTGTTCTTTTGATGGGAGATGGACACGCAGATTTTAGAAACATCAATACTAAGGTTACGAATTATATTCCTGTTTATCAAAAATATATTGACAGAAAATCAACTGTATTAAATTCAGATTATGGTGCGGTTGCAAGCCCTGACTTCCTGATGTCAGTAGGTGATACAAGTTTCCAAAAAAATATTGCTTTAGGCCGTCTTCCTGTGCGTACTCTTGCAGAAGCTAATATAACCGTTGATAAAATTATTCACTATGAAGCTAACGAAAAATTAGGTTCATGGCAGGAAAGTGTATTGATGTTTGCAGATGACAGTACAAACGATGCGAAAGATGATGGAGCAGGTGATTATATTGCTTCAAGCGAGAGCATTATTTTTGAATCAATGCCAGACTTTATGAGTGTCAAGCGTATGTATTCTCCGGCATATCCTACGGAAAAACTTGCCGGTTCAGAGCGTCGTAAACCAGCGATGGAAGCGGCAATGCTTTCTGAAATTAATTTGCAAGGTGCGATAATTGCTAATTATGTTGGTCATGGTAATCCCCGTGTTTGGTCTCACGAAGAATGGATGGAACGCTCACGTACTATTCCACAGATGATAAACTATGATAAACTATTTTTCTCATACGCTGCGACTTGTGACTATGGCCGTTTTGACCCGCCAGATGTTCAAGCAGGTGCTGAATTACTGATTACTTCTGCAGTTGGTGGTGCTATCGGTGTTATCGCCGGAACAAGACCAACGCATAATACACCAAATGAAAGATTAGGGCATTTACTTTATAAAAATTTATTTACAATTGACTCTACCATTGATGATTATATGACAATGGGAGAAGCATTATTAAAAGCTAAACAGATAAGCGGGAAAAGCGGAAATGCAATGAAATACATACTTTTCGGAGATCCGGCAGTCAGCTTGAATTTTCCGAGACACGATATTGCTTTGGATAGTTTTGCAGGTGTTGATGTTAGTGACACTGACACAATAATCACAGTGAAATCTTTGGAAAGAGTCTCTCTCTCAGGTCATGTAGAAGAGTTATCAAAATCTACTATGAGAGATTTTAACGGAGTCGGAGTTTTAACTATTTATGATGGCGATATTGCAGTTGAAACAATTGATGATATGAATAAAAAATTCAAATGGACTGAATACGGCGGTAAGCTGAATAATAGTCTATTCAAGATTAAAAACGGAAAGTTTGAAACAGAAATTATTATTCCGAAAGATATTAGCTATAGTGAAAACCATGGCAGATTATTCCTCTTCGCATACGATGAAGAAACTGGTAAGACCGCAAAAACTGTTTTCAATAATATCAAAATCTACGGAATTGAAGAAAATGCGACTATAGATGAAAAAGGTCCTGAAATCAATATCTGCTTGGACTATGATAACTTCCAAGAAGGGGACTATGTTAGTTCTTCGCCTACTTTGATGCTTGATTTATTTGATGAATCAGGTATCAATACAACAGGAATCGGCATAGGTCATAAAATTGAGGCATGGGTAGATGATGAGGTTACTCCTATCGACTTAACTCACAGATACGTAGCATCAATAGAAGACTACAGAAAAGGCAGTATTGATGAGATATTAAACGAATTAGACGAAGGAGTTCACCATGTTAAGGTAAGAGCTTGGGATATATACAATAACTTCTCTGTTGCTGAAACATATTTCAGAGTCAGAGGTACTGCAAATGGCGTAAAAGTTTTAGAGATGATGGCATATCCAAATCCTACTGAAGGTCCTATATCCATTAGTTTCGAACATACTGCGACACCTCCATATAATGTAAAAGTAAAAATTTACAACTTAATGGGCATGTTGGTTCGTGAATTCGAACAGCCGATAACAACCTTACGTTATGCAAAAATAGATTGGGACGGATTGGATAAAGATGGCAACCAACCAGCACAGGGTACGTATTACTATAACGTTGAAATCAATGAACATGGAAAAACGACAATATCTTCAGGAACTTTCATTCTTCACAGATAATTGGCACGAATTTTCCAATAAAAATATTTTATAATTTTGGGATTTACTATATGAACGATTGTTAGATTTACTTAAAAAAATCAAATAATTTAGCACTTATTAGAAAAAAAATAATTAATTTTGAATATGGAGGTATTAGTAATGAATATTAAAAGAGGCATATTGCTGATTTTGATTGCAGCATTAGGTTTAAATGGAAGTGAGCTTTTAGCTCAAGCCGGCGGTTCAGCCGTACCATTTTTAACAATCTCACCGGACGCACGTGCAAGTGGTAGAGGTGAAACAGGTACAGGTATTGCCGATGACATCAACGCGGTATATTGGAACCCGGCAGGTTTGGGGTATTTCGATTACAAACCGCAGCAAAGTGAATACGATGAACCAGAGTACGAACCATTCAGCCAAGTAGCTTTGGCTTTCTCACCATGGCTCCCGCAGTTCCATGCTGACTTGTATTACAGTAACGGAACTTATGGCCGATTTATTGAAAAATTAAATGGTACATTAGCTTTCAATTTCGTATTGATGAACCTCGGTGAGTTCACATACACGGACATCAAAGGTAATCCACAAGGTACTTTTAACTCTACCGAGTTTGCCTTAGGTCTGTCTTATGGTATGATTATCGCTGAAGATTTAGCTGCTGGTGCAACAATCCGTTATATCCAATCAAACTTGACTGCAACTTCTACAAGTCAAGGTGATGCAGGGCGTGGTATCAGTATGGGGCTTGATTTGGCGTTGCTTTGGAAACCGACTCACTTAGGTCCACTTGAAGACCGTTTGTCACTTGGTTTCAACTTGCAAAACATTGGACCGAAAATGACTTACGTTCACGAGTCTGACCCACTACCAACAACTTTAAGATTGGGGGGGGGATTCAAAATCGTAGAAGATGAATATAATGATTTGACTTTGGCTGTAGATTTCGCTAAAATGCTTGTTTATCGTGATGGTACAAACGCCGATCCTGTGCCTGTATCATTCGTAACAGCTTGGCAAAATCCAGGTGCAGAATGGGCATTTGGTCTTGAATATTGGTATAATAAACTTATCGCTCTTCGTGGTGGTTACTTCTGGGAACCTGCTGCCGTCGGAGGTCGTGAATACTGGAATTTCGGTGCAGGTGTGAAATACAATATCTTTAACCTTGATTTCTCTTATATCAATACGATCGAAGAAAGTCATCCACTGGCAAATACTATGCGTTTCTCAATGCTTATCGACTTGCCGTAATAATTTATAGAAATATAAATAGAAAGTAGAGATACATGCTTATGTGTCTCTACTTTTTTATATACTGCAAAATTAAAAACAGAAAAACTAATAGAATGTGATTTGTACTCAGATTACTTTAACTTCCTTTTCAAGTCTAACGCCGCAGTAATCATAAACAGAGGTTTCGATTTCTGTGGCTAAATCCATGATTTCTTTACCGCTTGCTCCCCCAAAATTGATAATAATAAGCGAATGTTTTTCGGATACTTTGCATCGTTTTTTCTTATATCCTTTTTTTCCTGCAAGTTCAATCAGTTGTGCTGCGGAAAGTTTAACAAAACCGTCTTTGCCTGAATTATAGCATTTAATCATTCCCGCTTTTTTGATGATAAATTCGATTTCTGTAATAGGGATAAGTGGATTTTTGAAGAATGAACCAACATTGGGCTCGGCTTTATAGTCCGGGATTTTACTGTTGCGGATTTCCTTAATTGTATCGGCTATTTGGCGAGCTGTAATATCTTTGGGAAGATAACGCAAACCTTCGTAAGTCTTTATCGGGGAGAATTTTTTGTTTAATTTATAGAATACATCACAAACGAAATACGGCCGTAAAGAAGAATTTCTGTACTCAAATCTACAGTCCTCGTCCGTATGGTTAATGCTTAGGTACTCTCCATTTTGAAAATCGAAACAGGTGGCAGCATAGAAATAGTCTGACTGGGTAACACCATAAGCTCCGATATTTCCAACAACCGCAGCACCAACAGACCCCGGAATGCCAATTAAATTTTCCAAACCGTAGTAGTTATTTTTGATACAGTATTCTACAAGGTCTTCAAATGATTCCCCCGCCCCTACGCATAGAATTACAGAGTCATCATTTTCATTGACTTCTTCGATACCCTTAATATTATTTTTTATAATCAGTTTGTTAATCTCGTCTGAAAGCAATGTATTACAGCCCTCACCAAGAATTGAATATTTTTCATTCGGATTTTCGGTAAGGTATTGGAACAAATCATTTAACTGTTCAATAGAATCAATTTCGACATACTTTTTAGCAACGGCATCTATTTGAAATGAATTTTTATCTTGCAAAGATATGTTTTTTTGAATCATTATTTCCTCAAAATTTCCGATTTTTTCCCTTCAACGCTAACCGCTTGAATTGTGAACGTAAACGGCTTTGACTTATCTTTCGGCATTACTTTAAAATGTTGGTCATAAGTATGCTTACGACTATCTACTCTCATCTGGCCACTTAGTGAAAAGTATTCTGCATTACCCTCTATTATCAATTTCTCAACTGTATTTTCACGACCATTGAAAAATCCTCTTGAGAAAGTAGCAATGGTTACTTCATTTGATTCATTTTTCTGAATTATTATCTTTGGCGGCGGGTTACCCACAATTCTAATTTTCTTAGTCTTATCAATTAAACGGTTATTAAGGTATCTTTCTAAATATACACTCTGACCTGTATCACTTCGGGTTGGAGTAAATTTTAGCTTATCACTACCGAATATTTTTTCAAGTTCCTGACCTTTTGTAGTGCGAAGTATGCAGTATGAATTCGTATTTGAGACTACTGGCATTTGCGGATCTAAAACATAAGTAATTTCAGGATACATCACCTTCGGTATTTTCGGAGTACCAATTTCAGACGGTGATACTATAAAGTTTGCTTCAGCTTTCGTACCGTCAATTCGAGTTACTGTGATTATGATTTTATTTGTTCCAAAATCCGGAGCAACACCCTCGATAAACATTTGATTGTCTTTCGTAATTATTTTTACATTGCCGGTACCACCGTTTCCTGCGGGGTTGTGAATTACTTTTATTTCAGGCTTCTTACTAAGTTCATTTTGTAGATTAATCCCGGATAAATTAATTGAATTTGACCATTCATCGCCTGCAAGAGCTTTAATGACAGGATAAGAAGGCATAAGAAGGAGATCACCCGTATTCATCGAAGGAGCCTGTACCATCTGTCCTGCCGGAAAAATCTGTGTATCATCATCTAAAAACTCTCCACCATCAATATATTGAGCAGAAGTAGCTAAATCCTTTGGAGTTAGAAAATCCACATTAATTGAAAACTCTGTGGAGACGGTTATATCTTCGGCAATATCGTCTGTATTATTGGGCTTGATTTTCGCATTGACTGTAACGAGGTAGGTCTTATCACTTGGGTCATTTAGTGGGGGAACCCATGAAAAGACAGCCGCCTGCCGATTTTCATCTTCTTGTATTTTGAAAAATTTGTTTGTGTTATTATTATTATCAATTTTTACTTCACTGTTTATAGATAAATCTTCAACTACAAATTCGAAATCAATATCCTGCACATCGCCTGTGTAATATATCGTATTAAGCGAATCCATATTCAAAATTGTAACCGAATCACGGTCAATCAAAATCTTTGCGTTAAGAATATTACTTACTGGTTTGAGCGAAAAAGGAAATTCAAAGATATTGCTTGACGCTTCATCTTCTACTGCACCGCCGTCTTCCTTTTTTCCGGGGAGAATAAGGATTAACGCCATCAGGTAGAGTACAAAATAAATCTCTATGATTCTCTTTTTTTTAAACGGTTTTTTCATTTAGCCGCCGATATTTTTTTTGACGATTTTTTCAATCTCTTTGCGAACTTGTTCTTCAATCTGCTTTTCTGATAAAAGTTTTGTAGCTCCTGTCAAATCTTCCAATGAATGTTTAAAGCCTTTGATTGCCTCGTTAGTCTCACCCATTACTGAAATCATTTGTGGGTGTGGGTCGGTTGCTAATTGATTAGTTTTCAAAGTTTCGTCTAATTTATCAATAGTCTGCTGTTGCATTCTTATCGAAGTTTCTAAATAGGAAGCAATATTTTCAAGTTGGATAGCTGCTTGGGCTAAATCGCTACCAATTTCACCAATTTCTTCAATTAGTTCAGCGGTTCCTGCTTCGTCTTTTTCCTCTTCTAATTCCTCATTCGGACTAAAGAGCATCACCAAAAACATTACAATAAGCATTGTGGATTCCAAAATAACGCCACCGATAACGATACGAGAATCTACCAAATCTGAAAATCTCTGCAAAGCTATTAATACCAATAGGATAGCTGCTCCAAAATATACAAATGAATTAATAGCAGAAAAATAATATCTATTTAGAATTTCTTCCATCCAAAGGGCCACACCTTTGAAAAATCCTAATGAGTAGGAAATCTCAATCTCTTTATCAATATAATTACTTATATTTTTTCCAGAAATACAAATTCCTAACAGTAAAAAAAATACTGATACTGCACCTCTCTGTTTTTCATAACGGAGGGTATGGAAAACATCTCGCAGAAGTAATCTGCCTCTGTACGTCGCTAAATTTTCTATCTTCATTTTGCTCTCATCTGTTAATTTGAATATGCAGCTTTGAGTCTGCTCCATGATTCTGTGGTATCCGATTCTTCCGCCGAATAGTCGAACCAGCTTTTAATATACCATAATCCTGTTTCCCGCCTGATAATTACCCATCTAAGGTTTCCCGAAAAATTGCTAACCTCACGGCTGATGTCATTGATTTCTAAAGAATATCTGGCAGAAATAACTGTCGAATCACTCGCAATAGTTTCATACTCAATATCTGACAACTCAAAAACTGGATTTTCCTCTGATTTCTTATCGCTTTTCATAGCATTGAAATACGTTTTCTCATTAATGGCACCCCAGTTTGCAAAAATCGAAGCATATTGTGCCTGTACATCACCAGAGGGTTTGAAATTAAATTTCGTTTCGTCAAGGCAGGCGGTATAATCCTCCACGTTCAGTTGGCGAATTGAATTACGCATATTATCAATCACAATATCAGTAGAAGTTGGCGGAATAAATCCCGAATTACCCGAATTAGGTGCTTCAGGGCTTCTCGTTCCTAAAATATCGCAACCTATCACAAGACTTACCAAAAGTCCAAATACAGCACTCAACTTCATCTTTCCGGTACTAAGTTTGTACATCAATATTCCTGCCAAAATCCAACAAGTACAAAATTACGAAAAATATAGAAATTATCTACGCACCAGTTTCAACGTTCACAGACACAACCTTAGATACCCCTTGCTCCTGCATAGTGATACCATACAGTTTACTTGCAGCAGACATAGTTTTCTTGTTATGCGTTACGAGTAGGAACTGCGTATCCTTGCTAAAATCTTTAATCATATCAAGATATTTATCAAGGTTTTTATCATCAAGCGGAGCATCAACCTCATCAAGGATACAGAACGGCGACGGCTTAACAAGATAAATCGCAAATAGCAGAGCGATTGCGGTTAGGGTTTTTTCACCACCAGAGAGCATATCTATTGAATGAGGTTTTTTCCCTGGAGGACGAGCTGTAATTTCAATATCAGACTCTAACAAATCATCGCTGATTAACCGCAATGAAGCCTCTCCTTCTCCTCCAAAAAGTTTGTTGAATAGCATTTTGAAATTCCGCTGTATTTCGTCGTATGTTTTGCGGAAAGCGGTTTCTGCCTTAGTATTCAGCTCAAAAATCGTATCTTTCAAGATTGTTTCAGATTCGATTAAGTCATTCATTTGGGTTTCGGAAAATTCTAACCGTTCTTTTTGTACTTCGTATTCTTCAAGTGCTTGGAAGTTGATATTTCCGAGTTTTGAAAGTTTGCGTTTTAATTCGTTTACTTCTTCGGTAGCGTCTTCGATAGAAAATTCTTCTGATAGTTCTGTTTCGTAGCTGTCAATTTCTACCTGATAGCCTTCTAAAGCACGGTTTGTAAGATGTTCTATATTTACATTTACTTCTTTCAAATTCAAATCTATTTGATGAATGGAAGTATTTTTTCTGTCAATATCTTTTCGTAACGCACCTATGGACATACGGTTATGTTCCATCTGCTCGTTTACTATTGTTTTTTCTTCCTTGGCAGTTTCTTTTTTGCTTTGGACATCTCCCAATCTTATGGTTGAATCGTCTAAGTCCTTATATGTTAATGCTAATTGTTCCCGCAGACTTTTTCTCAATGCAGATGCATTTTCGATTTCTATCGTTTTCTTTTCGTTCTCATTACTGATTTTAGAAATTTCGTTTTTGCTTCTGTCGATAGATTGTTTTAATTGATTTATATCGGATTGCATTTGAAACTTTGAAATTTCCGCTGAACGAAGTTGCTCCTCTGTGAAAGCTAATTTCTCTTCGGCTTCTTTGAGCTTCTGTGCTAATTCCTCTGCTGATTTTTCATTTTCAGCAATGGCAGGAAGTAAATTCTCTATTTCAGTCTGTCTCTCTTTCTTCTCGATATTAATTTTTTCTAAATCCCTCTCGTAGCTATTGACATTGTCTTCGTTCATATCTGCATTTCGTTCGATTGCTTCTTTATCCATTTCCAATCGGGATAGGTCTGCTTGAAGTTTCTGAATTAACCTTTCAGTTTCTCGTATGGTCTGTTCTAAAATTGGAATTTCTAACATCTCGATAGCTTCTTTCGCTTCGGCAACCGCATTATTTGTATCTTCAATAGCCTGTTCTAATTTTGAAATCTCCTTGTTGAGGTTTTGGATTTTCACCTTTCGGCCAACTGCGATACCCTCACTTTTATTTTTAGATCCACCATATATTAACCCACTTTTCAAGAAAATTTCACCTTCTTCGGTAATCGCTTTGAAAGCACCATCTCTTATTGCTTTTAGAGCCTCTTCTTTTTTTGAAACAAAATATGTTCCAGCCAAAATTGATTCGAGAAGAGACCTTTTCGTATCATCAATTTTCACTAAATCAAGGGCATACTTATATGAAGGATTATTGAGCTTCTTAGCGTTATCAGTAGCTTTTGAAGAAGTTGGTATAATAAAACCGGCTTTTCCTTTTTGAGAGTCTTGTAAAATCTTAATTGCCTCAAATGCCTCATCTGTATTATCAATTAAAAATGCCGTAGCAGCATCACCAAGAGCAGCGTGAAGAGCGGTTTTATAGTTATCATCAATATCAATAATCTCTTCGAGTAGGTGTTTTTTTTGCCACTTATTATTTTTGGCTAAGAACTTCACACTTTCTCCACCGGCCTGTATCCCTTCAAGAAAAACGAGTGATGCACGACGGGCGGAAAGTTCTGTCTGGAGATTTTCGATTTTTTCTTTCTTGTGGGATATTTCAGCAGTTAGATTCTTTTTTTCTTCAATGGCACGGCTAAGTTCTGTATTCTGTTCGGCAAGCTGCAAATCTAAATTTCCGCCATCACGGTCTAATTCAATTTTTCGTTCTTCAATTTGAGCTAACTTAGCATTATATTCTTTGCTTTGTTCGGCGAGCTTTTTCAGAGTATTTTCAACTCCGCTTGCTCTTGCTTCGAGATGTCGAACAGAATCCTCATTTGTACTTAGCTTATGTTTCAAGTTCAATATTTCGGATTTTGATTTTTGTACTTCATCACTCAATTTTTGAGACTCTACCGCCGATTGGTCTCTCTGGTTTTTTGCATCAGCAACCACTTCATCGGACAGAAGAATATCTTTTTCTAAATCGGCTAATCTATCTTCGGCAGACTTTCCATCTTTTTCGATATTCAATTTCGTTTCTTCAGCGAATTTAATTTCGTTTGTTAATCTTTCTTCAGCCCCCGTTGCATTTGCAATTTTTTCTTCTGTAACGGCTATAGTTTTCTTGCAGTCAGCCATTTTGTCGATCAATTCTTTTTCTTCCGCAGAGGCCTTTTCAAATTCAGACTCAACTATTGCTAATTCTTCTCTCTGCTCTTGAAGGTTTTCGGAATATTCCTGCAACCTCCTATCCAAGCCTTCCTTTTCGGATCTAATCTGATTGAACTGTGCCGTAGCTTTTTCTAATTTTTCTTTCAGTAGTTTATATTCATGTGCAAAAAGCAAGAGTTCGATTTGCTCCAATTCACTTTGCATTGTATTATAGCGTCTTGTTTTAGCAGCTTGTCTTTGCAGAGAAGCCACGTTTTTACGAACCTCTTCGACGATATCTCCCAAGCGTTCCAAATCCGTTCTGACGGCGTTTAAGCGGGATTGTGCTTCCTTGCGGTGTTGTTTATATTTTTTTATTCCAGCAGCCTCCTCGAAAAGGCGACGACGGTCATCTACTCTACCGCTCAAAATTGCCTCAACCATGCCGAGTTCAATCACGGAATAGCTATCAGGCCCAATACCTGTATCCATAAATAAATTATGAATATCCTTGAGACGACACTTGGTTTTATTCATCAAAAACTCGCTATCCCCATTTCTGAAAAGCCTGCGAGTTACGGTGATTTGGTCGTATTCACTTGGAAGAATTTTTTTATTATTGTCTATGGTTAGAGTTACTTCAGCCATCGAAGTAGGCTTGCGTTTTTTTGAGCCGTTAAAGATGAGGTTATCCATTTGTTCCGAACGTAAGGCAGAGGCTTTTTTCTCTCCTAATACCCATCTCATTGCATCTACGATATTTGATTTACCACAGCCGTTAGGCCCTACAATGGCGGATAATCCGCTTGAAAATTCTAATTTCGTTTTAGTCGCAAATGATTTAAAACCAACTAATTCTATATCTGATAAATACACGTATGCTCATTCTTTTTTATTGTAAAATCAAAGGGAATACTTTTAAAAATCGCACTCCAACCCAGTATGCAAAATTACAATTTTTTATGGATATGGCAAAAAGTGAGGTATGTTCAGGCTCACCACATTAGCAACCATAGTGTGCGAGTACATTCAGAAAGAGTGCTTATAGGCAATATTGGCGATAGTATTCTCTAATTATTTTTAAGAACTACGCCATTCCATGTTTAGCTTTAAATGTTTTTTTGCACAGTCTGCAAGATATAGATTTATTAGTTGTTTATATTTTATTCCCGATTCTTCCGATATTGACTTAAAATAACCTATTGTATCTTCATCTAATTGAATGGTTATTTGTTTCTTTAATTTTGGGATATACGGATTTTTTATCGCATTAGAAAAATCATAATTATCTCTCATGTTATTGTCCTCCATATTGCTTAATTTCGCCTTTATTAGCTTTCCTAGCAGAAATAATTCTTATTATTTCATCATCATCTCTATAACAATGGCATACCACTAAAATTTTTAAATTTTGAGACATTCCCATAATCAAAAACCGTTCTTCATCTATTGAATGATTAGGATCATGTATTAATAAAGCACTTGGGTCATAAAATACAGTTTTAGCTTCTTCAAATGATATATTATGCTTTTGCTTATTCTTTAAATTTTTGTCATTATCCCATTCAAAATTTATTTTACTCATAAGTTTATTGTAATTATAATGTAGTTCTTATCAGTATAAAAATTAAAATTCTATTTTTTAATTCGGCATACAACCTACCCAACGAACGAATGTGTTTAGTCCTTATTGCAAAAAATCCTTATTCATCATTGAGTTACGCTGTCTGCGGATTCTGCTGCTCTAACCTCACGGCTGTAAGAATTTCAATTTCCGAATCGGCTGGCAGTTCTGTATAGCTAATCACATTAAGCATTGGGAATGCAGAATTTATCATACGATAGAAATACGGGCGAATTTGAGCGGAACAAATTACGAGGGGCAAGTGTCCCATTTCTGTCATTTCATCAACCGCTTTTTTCAGATTAGCGTTTATTGCTCGTATTACCTCTGGCTGCAAACCAAGCGTAGCGGAAATCTGTCCATTGCCTGACTGTTGTAGTGATTTAGTCATCGCATCTTCCAAGAATGGATCAACGGCTATACCATGGACAACTCCATTTTGGTCTTCATAGAGGTGCTTGATTGTTTCAGAAAGACTATGACGAACGTATTCAGTAAGCACATCTGTATTTTGAGTAACCTTGTAATATTCCGTCAATGATTCCAATATAATCGGCAAATCGCGAATAGGGATACCCTCCCGGAGCAAATTTTTCAATATATTTTGGATAGTCATTGTCGGCAGATTTTCCGGTTTGACCTCTTCGATAAGTGCCGGATAATCATCTTTTAGGTTCTCTATTAGGTTTGTAACATCTTGTCTTGTAAGTAATTTATAAGCGTTATTCCGTAGCAGTTCAGTCATGTGAGTAGTCAGAACTGTTGCTGCTTCAACTACGGTGAAACTGTTAATTTCAGCTTCTTCTCTATCGTTCGTATTTATCCAAGTAGCCGGTAGCCCGAATACAGGCTCTACTACCTTAATACCATCAAGTTCTCCTTCGGCAGTACCCGGATCCATTGCCAAAAGCATTTTTGGATATAGTGTATTTCGAGCGATTTCATTTCCGCGAATCTTGATACAATAATCATTAGGTTCTAATTGCAGATTATCACGCACACGAACAGGAGGCAAAATAATCCCTAATTCCGTTGCTAACTGCTTGCGAACATTGGTGATACGCTTAAATACATCTCCGCCCTGAGCTTCATCAACCAGCGAAATCAGATTGTAGCCCAATTCCACTTCAATAGGGTCAATTTTGAGTAAGTCCTCGACAGGAGGTTCTTCTTCTTTTTTCTTCTCTTCTGCTTCGGCAGCTTCACGAGCGAGTGCGATAGATTTATCTTCTTCAAGGCTTCTTCTTCTATATAGTGCCACCCCTACAATCAAAAGTGATAACATAAAAAATGGAACAAATGGGAATCCCGGAAGTAATCCAAATAGGAAAATTGCAGCGGCGGCTATCAAAAGTGGTCTCGGATTAGCAGAAAATTGGTCGGCAATTTGAGTATCCAATTTACTATCGGATGCACTACGGGTAATTACTAACCCGCCAGCGATTGAAATAAATAATGAAGGAATTTGCGAAACCAAACCATCACCAATCGTCAAAATTGTATATGTTGCTGCTGCATCACCTGCCTGCATATTCATCTGTAGAACACCAACTGCAAACCCGGCAATAATATTAATCAAAGTAATCACAATTCCTGCAATGGCATCACCCTTTATAAATTTAGATGCACCATCCATAGCTCCGAAAAAATCAGCTTCCATATTGAGGCTTTTTCTTCTTGCACGTGCGGTTTTTTCGTCTATATATCCTGCGTTTAAGTCGGCATCAATGCTCATTTGTTTGCCAGGTAGTGCATCAAGGGTGAATCTTGCGGTTACTTCGGCAATACGCGTGGAACCCTTGATAACCACAATAAAGTTAATGACCATCAATATAATGAAGATGATAATACCGACGACGTAATTTCCGCCAATCACGAAGTCCCCGAAAGCCGTAATGATACTGCCAGCATTTGCCTGACCTAATATAAGTCTTGTCGTAGCAACATTCAGACCAAGCCGAAAAAGGGTAACTATCAGTAAAATCGTAGGGAAGGAATTAAAATCCAAAGGACTTTTGATATACAACGAAATCAAAAGTATCAAAATTGAAAGTGAAATATTGATGGACAAAAATCCGTCTAATAGCCATGTCGGAAGAGGAATGACCAAAAGTGCAAGTATAAATATAACTGCCCCTCCCAAGAAAATATCTTGATTTTTTTTTATGAAGGGACTTATAAGTCGTTTCAGACTTTGCACAACTGGTGAACCAAGCACCGAATTTTGGACACTATTAGCCATAGCACCTCTACAATATAACTTACCACGCTCGTTGGCATATTATGCAATTGATATGCCGAATTTTATCAAAAGTAGGATTTTATTCGGGTATCTTAACTGCCCACTTCTTCCCGTCAGGATGTTTAGGTAACTTTTTGGTCAATAACCAGGGATTTAAAATCTTAACATATTTGTATGTTGTACCTTGTGATATAGCCCAGTCTGATAAATTGGGAATAGATGTAACTTCTACCGTCTTTGTCTTGTAGGGTTTATAAAGTTGGTTTTTAGGAATGATGTAGCCGTATTTTTCAGGGTTTGACATGAGTTCTTTGATTATTGCGATTCTGAATACAAATCTTGATGTTTCCTCATTCAAGTATAAATCAAAATAATCTGTTCCGTATTGTTGTATCATACTGTTGCCGATACCGGTGAAACCCATATTATACCCGCCTAAAGTAAGACACCATGAATTATGCTTTTGATATCCCTGTTTTAAAAATTTCAGTGCAGCATCAGTACTTTTTTCGGGATTGCGTCGTTCATCAACATTCTTACCGATGACTAAGCCCATTTGTTCACCTGTACCTTTCATAAACTGCCAAAGACCAACAGCTCCAGCACTCGAACGAGCTTGGAATAATGCACTTTCCGCAACAGATAGATATTTTAAATCATCGGGAAGACCTGCTTCTTTCAGCTTTTTTTCGTACATTGGGAATAGTCTTGCAGCTCTCTTGAGATACAGCACAACTTGCCCCGGTTTTTGCAAAAGCAGATAGAACTCTCTTTCAGCTCGTTCGCGGACTTCGGGCTCATCTAAAGGAAGTTCTTCGCCGCAAAGAGTTAAGGTTGCAGGAAGAGACAAGCCTGAAATATAACTATTAAAACCGTTGCCTATTCTTGGAGGAACGGTATTCTGTGAACGAATTGTATCATTGTGAAGAATGAGTATCAAAAATACTGAAATTACGGCCGGTACAAGAATCCTTCTCATGCTTTCCTCAATTATGCTAAATATAAAGTAACGAGGTTTATTAAAAATATTTTATTTATGATGAAAGAATATACAGGAGAGAAAATTAATTTTTCGCATAAATAAACAATGGAACCTACATAATTGTAGGCTCCATCTGACTTTTAATTTATATTTTTTACTATCTAATCAAAAATTAATATTTCAAATTCCACTCTTCGATTTTTCGCTTTATTTGCTTTGCTATTATTTTTTTCGATTGGTTGTTCCTCTCCATGTCCTTGATAATCTAATCTTGATTTATCAATCCCTCTGGAAACCATATAGTTATAAACAGCTTTTGAACGTCGTTCTGATAAATCTAAGTTGTATTTTTCATCTCCGTCTGAATCTGTATGACCATGAATCACAACGTCAATATTACGCATCATATTCATCAACTTAACAACTTTGTCGATATGAGATTTTGAGTCTTCTTTAAGTACAGCCTTATTATGTTCAAAATATATATTATACATACATATTTTTCTATTGACTACATCCCAGCCTTTTTCATTATAACTCATTATCTCATCAATTGTATAACAGTACTTTTCCGGAATTTTAGATTTACCTACGGAGGTATTGAGTTTTTTTCCGATTGGTTGGTCGTCGATTTCTTCAATATCTTTTTTATTTGGACTCCAAGTTGATAAAAGTAGAGACATTGATAATTCGATTCCTCTATTTTGTCTAGTTCCGTGTATTTTATAAATGGATTGGTTTAATCCGTAAGAATGGGCATCTAATTCATCATCGGAAAATGTATTGATTAATCCCGTTGAATAAGCTAACTCTAATCCTAACAATGTCTTAACACCAAATAAATTTATTTTTTTTCTGACTCCTACTCCAAGACGTACCCCCAAATCTATAGGAGATACATTTGCATCAGAGACATCTGTTTTATAGATTAGACCATCATCTATCGAAAAGTATCCGTCGGTTGCTACCCCTAAATATGGCCCAACCAAAAGGTAAGGATTATAATTTGATTTAAGCCATAAACTAAAGGCAAAAGGCATATCAAATTCAAAATAATTTACTTCAGATTCATATTTGAAATGTTCCTCTGAAATTTCATTCCCCCTACCGATATACATTAAGTCAGGCTTAAATGAAATGTAATTAGTTAAAAAATATTCTCCGCTTAATCCCACCAGAAACTTGGTAGTTATATCTTGAGAATAGTTATCATATCCTTCATAAGAATATTGATACCATGGTCCGATGATACCAACTTTCGGACCCAAGAATAAGGTACCTTTCAAATCTTCAGCTTGCACAGATGAAATGCCAATCAACAATATAATAAATAGTAATAATTTTTTCATTGCTTACTCCCAAAATTTAGTGGTTGAAATTCTAATTTTCCCAGGACAACCTGAATAATCTTCAGGCATATAATAGTTTTCCATATTAATATAATCTAATTCAGTATACGTATTCATATCTACGGAAAAACGATCACGTCTGGAAACAGTTCCATTTTCTACTGCCATATTCATATCAGCTTTTAATATTCCAGTAGTAGGGTCATAACTACCACTAATTGTAAATGATAGTAAAGTTTCACCATCATAGTCATATCCTGTTCCCGATGCAACAAACGAATTGTTATTGACATTAGATTTTAATGTTATATAGAATGCATCGTAAGATTCTCCTTGACACGCCATTCCTGCATACCATGTATTTTGGAAAATTTCGGGTAGTTCGGAATCTACATTTTCCGGTAAAATAATTGTGCTATCTCCATCAGGTGTACATGCAAAAGCTAATCCTAAAATGATGACGAACATAAATTGAGTTATTCGTTTCATAGTGTCCTCATAAATTAATTGAAAAAATGATAATTATTACTTCATTGCACTTATAGTCCCCTACAATACAAAAATAATTACCTATTACACACATCAAGCAATACGAAAATAATAAATAATTTGTTAATAACCAAAAATATTTAAGATTATTTATTAAAAAAACTCGTTGCGATAGTTAAGATTTATAAAATCTCTTGTCATTTGTTAATTTTTTATCTTGCGTTGGCAAGCGGAAATTAAAGTATCCGCCATTGTGTATCTTTTTTGATTTTCCATATCTAACAAAAACATATAAATATAAATAATAACTAATATTTAGATATGTTCAATATTGTATATCCGGTTTTCAGTTGTTATTTGATAAAGCATATTTTTTTCTCCGAATATATCTAAAATCAACTCATATAAATTTCAAATCTTTGTTTGTATCTTTGTTCGTTTTAAAAAAGAAAATCCATAACTATTTGCAAGTTATGGATTTATGCTTTTGTTCTGTGGAGATGGCGGGAGTTGAACCCGCGTCCGAAGTCCTTCACTTATAGCTTCTACGAGTGTAGTGAATCTATTGAATTTGAGATAGAGACTGACCGATTCACAGGAGTTCCCTATCCGATCGAAGCAAGTTTAACGTTTGATACCTTCGCAATACCAAACGCGGTCCCGCACTTAATTTGACACCTTGAATCCTCCCGTCGGGCAGGTCTGACCCAAGCCGTAGCAGTCTTTATTACGCTGCTAATGCATATGAATATGCGTTATTATTGTTTGCGTTTATTCGCTGAACGGTTGTATTTACGTGCATCACCGAACAAGCACGACTCGCCACATATAACCTCCATCACCCCGTCGAATCCGGTACATCCCCGATTCTGCGGAACAGGTTTATGACCTGCTTCAAAGAATGAGCAGTATAAATAGACGATTTTTTATGGCAGATATTTTATATATTTAGCATGACATTGGTAAAATCTTATTTCACCGACAATATACTATTTTGAATTGCTGGAATTTTGGGGTATGGTATCAAGCGAAAACTTTTTTGATTATCAACAAACAAATATAACGGAACGTCAAAGTTAGGATTATACCTTAATTTTAACAATTATAAAATATTTAAAAAATCCTATCGTTGATATGCTAACTTATTTGTATTTGAGTTAATATAGATGTATGAAGGTATTTGCGTTTAATTTTTTTGAAAAAGAAGGTAACACAGAGTCAAATATCATTTTAGACAATTTTTTGTCTGGAATTGATGCTAAAGAGACGAAAGTCGTTAATATGTGCGATGTGCATATCGAAAAATGTAAGTATTGCACCAAAGAAATAGGTTTCAAATCACCTCATCAATGTGTACAATCTGACGACATGAACGCTATGTACTCACAGATTGAAAGTTCTGATTTATGGGTATTTGCTTTCCCGTATGATGTTTGCTATTCTCATGAAGCAGTAAATAATCTCTTAGACCGCTTCGAACCAATTTTTTCTCCTATTGGCAGAGAGGATTCGCAACCTTCTGCAGGAAAAGTCGTATTTATTTCTACGTGCTCATGTTGGGATAAGGCAATTTATTCTCCGGTTTTAGAAGAATTTAAGGATTTTGCTTCGGCTTATAACCGAGAATTTGTAGGTGCTCTTTTGAGACCTGATTTTGCTCCAAACAATGTCGAAAGACGTTACCAATCTGCACTTACTGCTATCTACCATGCCGCAAAAGATGCTGGAACGAAGTTAGTCGAAATAGGTAATATCCCTAAAGAAATAATGGATACGATTAGCTCGACAGTTATTAAGAGAGAACCGATAGTATTTGAAAAATAGTTACACTTTATGAATATTCAAATAGGAGATTCCAATGAAATACTGGAAAACATTAACAATATTTGCATTAATGGCATTCGTTATTGTATCTTGTGATGACAAGTCAAGCAACAATGAGCCTGAACCAGATCCGAAAAAAAATGCAAATTATTATCCTTCCGGAGATGCAAGTTACTGGGTTTACGAAAACCATGTTGTGAAAAGCAATGAAGGTGAAATCGCAGACATTGCAGCATTCGATTCTGTTTACGTTTCGGATGTTAAAAGACTTACGGAATATACTCAATACACACACACAGCAATCAATGATTTTACTGAAATTACTGATACAGTATCAGAAAAAGTAAATCTATTCAGATACAATTCGGAAGAGATGGAATTACGTGCTGACCTGTTATATCTTTTACCTGAATCAAATACATTGTTGAACGGAATTAAAAATACTATCGGTTCATACTTAGGCAACTTTGGTTTTGTTAAAATCGCTGATTTTGATGCTCCTATTGACGAAACATGGGAACTAATGCCAATGTTTGAATCAGACTCCGCAATCGCAATCCCTGGCACAGAATTAAAACTTGGAGACGTGAAGTACAAAATTATTGCAACAGTATCTCCTTCAGAAGCAATCTCTTTCGAGGGTAAAGATTTGACTTGTGAAGTAATGACTATTACTCACGATATTTCCGGGACTGTTAAAATATCAGGTTTTCCTGTAAATGTTCCGGTAACACTTAATATTAAAAATTACTATGCAGATGGATATGGCTTAGTACGGACAATCATGGAACCAATCGCTGTTTCTTTGGGAACAGTTGGCTACGACATTAGTGATGGTATGAATACATATCTTATCCGACATAATATAGTTAATGATGCTGAATAACTTTAATCAATATTGATGACACGAAAAACGGACTTCACTTTTCAGTGGAGTCCGTTTTGTTTTGCATATTAGATTTTTTTCAAAACGCCATAGCTTTTGCATATTCCAAAGTTTTCTCGCGGGCAGCTTCGACAAAATCCGTACCGCTTGACGCATAGATTATGCCGCGCGAAACATTAATTAGTGATAAATCCCCCTTATTCGCTTTCATCACTTCGTTTACATCTCCTCCCTGAGCTCCTACTCCTGGGATTAAAAAAACTCGTTTCGGATTTTCATTACGTAAGTCTCCAAGTTCGCTCGGATGAGTTGCTCCAACCACATATCCTAATTGCTCATAATCTGCCCATTGTGATGACTTTGCGATCACATGCTTATACAGAGGTTTGCCGTCGCAAATAAGTCTTTGAAAATCATGAGAACCTTTATTTGATGTAAGAGCCAATAAGAAGACAAATTTATTCTTGTATTCCAAAAATGGAGCCACAGAATCCTCGCCCATGTAAGGAGCGACTGTAACTGCGTCTGCATGATAAGTATCAAATAATGATTTCGCATAAGACATTGAAGTATTTCCAATATCACCTCGTTTCGCATCGAGGATTAAAAAAACATCTCTCGGCAGAACTGCTATTGATTTTTTCAAAATATCCCAACCTTGTTCGCCTAACTCTTCATACATTGCGGTATTGATTTTATAAGCGGCGGGAATATCTTTCGTAGCTTCAATTATTTGGAAATTAAATTTTAATAAATTTTCGGTAGTTTTCTGCATGTGAGATGGCAACTTTGCAACTGTACTATCTAATCCTATGCAAAGTAAGTTCTTACGGCTACTTATGGCATTTTGCAACTTTTTATATGAGCTTATCATTTTAAATCCAATAGTATTAGCGATAAAAATAAAAGCAAAATTAATATAAAATAAGCTATTTACAAAATTTTTATTTGGTAGTTTCATTAATAAATATTAATTTTACATTTCTATGTTAGTGAATAGTATTAATTGACATGAATGGAGGTGCAGTAATGTCTCAATTTAAAATAAAAAAGATTGATAAAACAAGAATCAATGATGTAGATTTCGATAACTTAGGTTTCGGAATTTATTTATCAGATCACGTGTATATGTCTGATTTTGAAAATGGCGAATGGAACCAAGGCGAGATCATTCCTTATGGTCCAATGGAAATAGACCCTGCAATGTGTACTTTGCACTACGGACAAACTATTTTCGAAGGTATGAAGGCATACTTGAAAGAAGACGGTTCAATCAACTTCTTCCGCCCTGAGAAAAACTTAGAACGTATGAATTTATCAGGTCAAAGAATTTGTATTCCGGCATTCCCGAAAGAAAGATTCATCGAAGCATTGAAAGAACTGGTAAGAACTGATTATAACTGGATTCCTACAAAGCCGGGTTGTACTCTTTACATTCGTCCGCTTGTTTATGGAAGTGGTAATTTCTTGGGTGTTCATACCTCAGATACTTATAAATTAATCATCATGACTTCTCCTGTTGGTTCATACTATGCGGAGGGCATGAAACCTGTCAAAATTAAAGTTGCGGATAAATATGTTCGTGCAGTACGCGGCGGTCTTGGCCGTGCGAAAACTGCCGGTAACTATGCAGCATCATTATTAGCAGGTACAGAAGCGAAAGCTGAAGGTTATGCACAAGTTCTATGGCTAGACGGTGTTGAAAGAAAGTACATCGACGAAGTTGGTGCTATGAATATCATGTTCGTGATAGGAGATGAACTTATTACTCCAACATTAGACCAGGAATCAATTCTGCCGGGCATCACTCGTGACTCAGTTTTGACATTGGCGAAAGATATGGGTATCAAAGTTGCTGAACGTAAAATTTCAATTGACGAAGTAATCGAAGCACACAAAAATGGTACTTTGAAAGAAGTATTTGGTACAGGTACTGCTGCGGTTATTTCACCTGTTGGTTCATTGACTTACAAAGGCAATGAGTACGTAATCAATAACAATGAAATTGGTGAATTATCACAGAAATTCTATGATACTTTAACTGGTATTCAATACGGTACTGTTGAAGATAAATTCGGTTGGATTACTAATATTCCTAAACCGTAAGTGTAGCATATAGATTTCTAAAACGTAGGGACAGATCGTTATCTGTTCCTATTTTTTTACTTTTTCATTACAATTTTAATACTGTTATACAGTAGAAAAACAGCAATCAAAATAATCAATCCGCCCCAAAACCAGTGAGGAAGAAACAGATTATTCTCGATAACCTGTGTATCAGAAGCATAGTTACCACCTGCAACGGCTGCGGAATCAGAGAAAATATAACCGACACTAAAATAAAGGCTTACTATTGAATTAATTCCGATAGTCTGCAATAAGAATTTTTTTATTTTAGGGTTTCCATTATAGGCAACCCATGTAATTAAAATTGTAAATCCGACTATAACTCCAAAAGCAAGGCTCATCAGCGGACGTACCCATTTTATAAGTGAAATCAGCAGTAGAGCTGAAAAAGCGTAAAGACAAATCTCGGTCATTGTCTTATTCCGTGAGCAGGCTATAGATATTGCTCCCACAATGGCAGGGCCTAACGGACCGGCAGCTGCAATCATAGCAATACCGACTTTTCCGAAAACCAAACTTGTATAAGTATAGCAGGCTGCTCCGGAGCCGTTAGAGAAAAGTTCTAATTTGGTGAAATTCGCTCCGAGAAACATTGCAGTCAGTCCGTGCGACATCTCATGTATCCATGTTCCGAAAATCGTGAACGGATACATCACGTACATTCCGTAAGGGACATTCCAAGCTACAAGTGTAACTACGGCTATGGCCGTTAGGATTATTCCATTTCGGTTTTTTTCTTTGATAGTCGGAATTTCTGCTTGTGTGTTTGCCATAATCTTACTTTACTAAAATGGAATCTACCTCTCAGGTGGATTCCATATATCACAAAAAAATAAATAATTTGTTATTCTTGTTCTGTTTCTTTAGCTTCTTCTTCGTAAGTTGGGAATTTAAATTTTTCCAAAGGAAGCTCAACATTGAATTCGACAGTATCGAAATAAACAATTTTCATTTCTATGCCGTTGTGAACTTCGCGTGCTTTTTTCGGGAATCGGATACCATTAATTACTTGGTATTCATCTATGAATAATTCTTGATCTACGCTCTTGTTCATATAATTTTTGGTAAGCATTTGGCGCTTATATACTTCTCCGTTTGTCAAATCTAAGTAGAAATCTTCTTGGGTATAATCAGGATAAGTTACACGGATTTTATTATAGTCTTTTCCATTTTTCAATTCATATTCATCTTCGTAGCGGACTTTCAAATTGTTTTTTTCGTATTGATAGATTGGATGATTGATGTATCGCATCATTTCAGCAATATAACGTTGGTCTCTGCGTGAGATTCTCATTGCCTTACCATTGTTATTAAATGGATTTTCCATCCATGCCTTTTCACCATTCCAACAGCTTTTCCAAATCCCATTTCCGTAGAAATATTCAGCGTAGAATGTGGTATCTTCCATATTTATCCAAACATCGAAATTTTCCTTCATACCTCTACCGGGGTCAACTACATCACGTAATCCTTTTACATGTAAAGTCTTGACTCCTTTAAATATATCAGGACCTCCGACAGTTGTTATTGTTTTAGCGATTTCCTGTTTTGCCAAGCGTACAGCTTTTTTTTCTTTCTTTTGCTCCTCTTTAGATAGTTCTTTTGTTTCCGCAGCTTCTTGAGCTAAAAGAATCATATTTACTGACAACAGTAAAACTACTACCCCACACAAAAATTTCTTCATACCATTCTCCATATATTAATTCTATATCTTCTTAATTCGAAATTATTTATAAAAAGTTTCCTAATTGAATTTTTTCATTTTTTGATTAAACTCGAAGATTTCCATTTTATTCATTCCGATTGCTTTCAGTTCTTCGTCAGTAATGCCACCGTTTTCAATCATAGATTTCACAGCTTTCATCTCAACTCCATTTAGCGTTATGGAGTTAAGTGTATAATCTTCAAATGCTTCGTAAGTTAGCGGACAAACTTCTTTCACCATTTCAGCGATTGCTTCTCCGTAAACCTGAATTTCTTTTTGAGCATGGTGATCCATACGTAAGCGTAAGAAATGCAGTAAGTTATGCAAATCTATTTTCCAATACCATTCAGTATAAGTAGATAGGGGAAGATTAATGCGAGCTAGTTCCCGAGCTAAGCCTGTATCAATCATTTCTTCATATTCTGAAAAAGATTGATTCTGTGCACTAATCAAAGTATCCAAAAGTTTTTGAGTTACCTCGGGAGCAAATGCTGCATCAGCGTCACTTCCCTGCTTATTAGTTTTGCTTTGTGGTTGCAAACGTCCCGCTTCCGGCACATAAAATTCATTTTTCATTACGGAGTATCTGCCGCTGTATTCATTGACACTTGCGGTTCTGTGACGAATCCATTGGCGAGCAATGAAAATAGGTAATTTAACGTGAAATTTGAAATCAACCATTTCGAACGGTGAAGTATGTTTATTTCTGAGTAGGTAGCGGATTAGCCCTCTGTCCTCGTTTACGCTTTTTGTACCTTTGCCATAAGATACACGTGCGGCCTGTACGATAGCAGAATCATCGCCCATGTAGTCCACTAAACGAACAAATCCTTTATCAAGGCACTTTATTTCTTTATTTATAATCTCTCTCATCATAACTCAAATCATAACTCACGAAACTACAAAATTAACATTTTTTTTGTAATTCCGGCAAAATCACCGTCCAATTATAATAGTAACATGAGATTGATTTTTGTTATAGATTTGCTAAAAAAATATAATTCACATATATTTACTGTATCTATGTGCGTTTGTTATTTATCTTTTTTTCAAGATTTGTGTAGTACTTATTGCAAAAAAATGACATTCTATCCCCAAATAGCCGGAACCTCGTAATAATGTTTATTCCCAATCAAATAGAAATATCGCTATTCTACAACAATACATGGGATTATTCGTATCTAAATTTTTGTATTTATACCATTCAAAGTTATGAAGAGATTTGTACTGATTGCGTTTTTGGCAATTTCATTTTCAGCAATGGTTTCAGCTGATTCGGTGATGAAACAATATTATCACAAAACAGGAAAAATTATTTACAAATTTAGTGGAAAAGCGACCGGGACATACGAGTATTACTGGGGAGATTTCGGAGCAAAGAAGGCTGCAAAAATGGATATGTATGTCAAAGTATTAGGTTTCAATAAAAAAATGAAACTTACCCAAATATCCATCAAAGAAAAACAATATACCAAAAGGGCATGTAAAGACGAGGTGAATATTGAGGACCATCCTCAATATGTTTTTTGGAAAACCCACCAATCAATTTCTGACCCGCGAGAGTTTCTTGTAGCATACATGAAAGAAAATGGCTTCAAAAAGCTGAATAAGCAGGAGACTATCTGTGGTCTGAAATGCTCGATTTGGGAGGGTAAAAACGAAACATATTGGACTCATAATGCAATGCTGATGAAATTAAAACGCCGTAAAATGGGAGTAACTGTAACAATGACAGCTACTTCATACAAGACAAATGTAAGCCTTCCTGCAAATATTTTCAATATCCCGAAGTAGAAATAATATGAATTCTATAATCATTATAATACTCGCAATTTTAATTTCTTTCATAGTCTATTCTATCATCAAAAAAGCATTTAAAGTATTGATTTTTCTAATTATATTGGGATTTGTGCTTTATTTTGTTTCTTCCTACTTCGGCGTTCAGATATTGCCATGAAAACCGTAGCAGTTGTTGGCGGTGGTTTTGCCGGAATATCTTCGGCTTTTTACGCAAGCCGTAAAGGCTACAAAGTAATACTTATCGAAAAATCCACCTCTCTCGGTGGGAGATGGCATGGAGTCAAAGGCGGATTCGATAACGGACAACACCTACTATCAGGTGCGTATAAAGGTACGCTTCATATACTTGAAGAACTCAACTGCTCCAAATATTTTAAATCTACGGGGGCATTAAAAGTTAATTTTTGCGAAGACGGAAGACAGTTTCTTTTTGATACATCAATTTTTCCGGGGAAAGTAGGCCAGCTGTTAGCACTACTGAAATTAAAAGGATTGTCAATAAAATCTAAAATAGGTATTTTGAATTTTATTACATCATTGCTTTTCAATAAAATTAATTCGCAGAATAAATCCTGTCTCGAAATTTTGAAAGAGTACCAACAGACCGAAGAAGCAATTATCCGTTTTTGGAAGCCTATTATTGTTTCGGCTCTGAACGGACAACCGGAAGATATTTCCGCTGAATTATTACTACTAACAATGAAAAAAGGATTTTTCGGAACAAAGGCGGATTCTGCTCTGATTTATCCTACTGTGCCGATTGTTAGAGTTTTCGAGAAAATAAAAGAAGAATTATCAAAATCCTGCGAAGTTCGTCTAAGCACAAAAATTGTAAATATAAGTAAAACAAACTATTACGAGTTAGAAACATCTAAGGGCGAAAAAATATTAGCCGATGAAATAATTTCTGCCGTGAGCTACCCTCAATTCAAAAAATTATTCCCTGATATTGCCGGCTCATTTGGAAGTTTCAATAATATTCAATTTTCAAGTATTGTTTCTGCATCAATGATATACTCAAAACATTTTACAGATTATATGCTTAATGCACTATTAGGAACCAAGGCGGAATGGCTTTTCGATAAAACTCGAATGATGGATAATAATCGTCATAAGCAAGACCGTCATAATTTTGAATATGCAATAACGACCAGTTCAGCAGAAGCAATTTTTTCTTTGAAATCCCCTGAAATCGCTGAGTTATTTGACTATGAAATCAGACGGATTTTTCCGAAATCTAAAGATGCTAAACTCATTGACTACCATATTTTTAGAGAGAAATCAGCAACCCCTTTGCTTACTTCAACAATGCAAAATCAACGTCCAAAACCGCAGAAAATCAATGGAATCATAATTTCAGGAGACTGGGTAAATACGGGCTATCCTGCAACTATTGAGGGAGCAGTTCTTTCTGGGATTAGGGCTGTGGACAGGCTTTAACAGTATCTTTTGCAGTCTTCAAACTATCCCAACAGACTGACTTCCTACCCCGAATTTGGTACTCAAGTAACTCATCAGTAATCACGAAATATTTCTTGATTTTTACCCCTGAACTATCAAGAGCAATACATTTATCAACCGCTTCAATTAGTTTTTCAGTATTTCCATCAAAGCATAATCCGCCAAAAACAAATACCGTATAATCATAATCAGTACTATCGTGATAATTAGTTTTATTCATCAAAGGGGTCAAGTAATTAATAATCGAATCCTTTACGGCATTTACGACATGGGTATATGGAGTAAAAACAGGAGGAAACTGATCATAAATATGAAACCTATTCCAGTTCAGACTCATTGGATTCAAATAATTACTTCCCCAAGCAGCACAATTCCAATTATGCGAAATCAAACTGTCATTCTTATCATAAAATAGACTTTGCATGGGCTGATAGAAATCGTGCATTGAATGTTTAGTTGTGTCGATTTCGTTCATAGATGGTAAATAATCAATTATATAACCATGCTCCAAGAAATATACATCGTTATAATCAATATTATTTTCTTCAGCAAATTCTAAATATTCACTCTGATTAATATCCAAATTTAATCGTGGAAATGAACAACCGATAAAACTTAGGCAAACTAACAAACCCAAAAATTTTAATACCTTCATCTCTCTTTATTGGAAGTTTAATAAATAGTTTACTACGTGTATTTATAGGAATTGTTACGAAATCCTAAAACATCAAATTCCCAATATGCTTAGCCAAAAGCATACCCAAGAAAACAAAAATAATTCCTATTCCGACAGAAAGAAAAATATTTAAAAATGCTGGCAAATACTGATTATTCATAAATAAATCAAGCGAGTTTTTTGAGAAGGTGGAGAATGTCGTATATGAACCAAGAATGCCGATTAATATACTCGCCTTCAAATTTTCGGATATGGTTGCATCTGCCAGTAATGTTGCTAATAATCCCATTAAAAAACAGCCAAGTACATTACAGACAAATATACCCAAAGGAAAACTCATATCGGGAAATATTTTTTTCACTCCCGTATCGGTTAGATAACGCAAAATCGCACCGACAAATCCGCCAATTCCTATGAAAAAAATCTTCGTCATTAAGCAAGCTCTCTTTCCAAAATCTGTTGAAGTTGCTTCCAACCTAATCCGCTCTGTGAAGAATACGGTAGAATCTCCATTGCTGTAGGACATTGGGCAAGAAGTCCCTCCAACTGCTCTTTGCGATCGTTAATTGCTCTTTCTTTAATCTTATCGCATTTAGTAAGAATGACTAAGAATTTTTTTTCATTATTCATCAGCCATTCCATCAGAGCTAAATCTTTCGGTTGTGGATCGTGTCGGCTATCAACAAGACAACATACAAAACGCAAATTTTCACGTTTTTCTAAATATTCGAAATTCAGTTTTGCCCATTCTTCCCGCTTTCCTTTGGATATTTTCGCATATCCGAATCCTGGCAAATCCGCAAACACCCATTTATCTTCTACCTTGTAAAAGTTGATTTCCTGTGTTTTTCCTGGTTCTGACGATATGCGGGCAAGATTTTTCCTATTCACGATTGAATTTAATAGCGAAGATTTACCAACGTTTGAACGTCCCGCAAAAGCTACCTCTGGCAATTTTGTTTCGGGTAGCCGGTCAATCTGAGCTACTCCTTTTATAAAATCAGCTTTTCTTGTTTTCATTCTTTCCTCCTATTGGCTTAATGCTAAGTTCACAAAAAATTCCGTCCCAACTTTTAATGCCTCAATATCAGGTAGTAATTTTGAATTATGGAGTGGTGGCATTTCGTCTATCTCTTTCGGTTTTACCCCTAAGAAAACAAATGCTCCTGGGACTTCCTGTGCGTATTTTGAGAAATCTTCTGCCCACATTTTCGGTTTGAATACTAATACCTTTTCTTTGCCTACTGTCTTTTCCGCTATTTCTTCTGCTTTGCGGACGGCATTTTTATCATTTACAAGTGTGGGATAGCCCCAGATGGTTCTGAGTTCAAATTCGCAACCGTAGGTTTCGCAGATTCGTGTAGAATTTTTTTCTATTAAATCAACGATTTCCTTTTTTAAATCATCATTAAAAGTTCTGATTACTCCCTCCATTTTCACAGTATCGGGAATTGCATTAACCGCTGAACGCCCATCTATCGAGGCCACGGTTATCACAGCAGGGTCGATAGGATCACGATATTTCGTGATCAAAGTTTGATAATGATTAATCAGTTGGGCAGCGGCCAAAATTGGGTCTTTCCCGATATGAGGCTGAGCTGCGTGGCAACCCTTACCTTTAATCGTGATATAAAACTCGTTAGTCGAAGCCATCACGGGGCCTTCTACCATTGAAATTGTTCCTGTTTCAGCTTCGGGGAAAACGTGTATTCCGTATATTTCTTCAACTTTCGGATTTTCCAGAACGCCTTCTTTAATCATTATGCTCGCACCACCCGGTTGGCACTCCTCTCCGGGTTGGAAAATTAATTTGATTTGGCAGTTGAGTTTATCCTCATTTTCTTTCAAAACCTCAGCCGCACCGAGAAGCATTGAAGTATGAAAATCGTGTCCGCAGGCGTGCATCACACCCTCATTTTTTGAAGAAAATTCGTATCCTGTTTCTTCTACAATCGGCAGAGCATCTATATCGGCACGCAGAGCTATACACTTTTCGCTCTTTCCAATTAGTCCGACTACCCCTGTTCCAGCCATTTTTTGATTTGGGATACCTATGCGATTAAGTTCAGAAATTATATATTCCTGTGTTTTATATTCCTTGAAGGATAGTTCAGGAAATTGATGTAAGTGATTTCTATGTTTTAAAACTCTAACTTGTATTTCGGGTTTAATATTCATAATATATCTTCTTATTTCTATAAAACTTAGAATGTAATATATTCTTTGTTAGGGGCTGGGCTTTATTCCGCCCCTTTCTTCACGAACAGTATGTCTGATTTGCATTTATATGTTCTATTGTCTTTTTTCCAAAAAAATTCTAATTCTAAATCTTCGGAGTTATCAGACATTCTATCTAAATGACTGTTAATTTTTTCTTTCAAAAAGTTGATACTTCTTTTTAGTTTCCAACTGTCATATATATCATTTTCATCTGTTAAGATTAAGAAAAAGCGATTTGAAGCATCGAATCTAGCTTCCCCTTGATTTTCGTAAAGCCATTTTTTTAATTCCTTAGGATTTTGTTCTGCTTCATTAATAATTATCTTCCTTAATTCTTTAAATTCTTCTACAAATTCATTAGCTAAAACGGAATTATGCTCAGATAGTTTATTGTACAAATGTTGCTCTAAAGCTTTATCGCTCAAATCGTCAGGAATAGTAATATCCAATTCTTCACATTTATTTTTTATCTTTGTAAGTTCGGATTTATATTTAACAGATGAAATATATGTTGTAATTTCTTCTCTATGCTTACGCAAGCCTTCTAAAAGTTGCTTCTTTAATTTCTTGTCTTCTTGCTCTTCGTTAAAGGGTATTGACAAGTCTGCACATTTTTGTTTTAATGCTTCAATATTTGTTCTATGTTGTTTAATAAAGTCGGTAATTGTTTGCTTATAATCTTTTAAATAATTCTTTAGGGATTTTGAATCACACGATTTATCAACCTGTATTCCAAGCTCCAAACACTTTTTATATAAAAGTTGTTTTTCCTTTTCATAGCCCCAAAATTTCAATTTTGCGTTCATCAACTCTTGAGGGAAATATGTGACTTTTAAGTCAAAAGGAATATTGTTAATAAAAAAATCAATTTTTTTAACTAAACCAACAGTTGGTAATACTTTATTGTGGTCTTTAAAAATATCCTCAATAATAATTGATGTCCAATGATTGTACCAA
>PDWI01000045.1_pt1 | contig 146238 bp, 130 predicted proteins | sample 1430891 | NCBI WGS metagenome assembly PDWI01 (sample SAMN01162508, study PRJNA174530) | Oral metagenome, whole genome shotgun sequencing project. | biome: Marine environment; feature: Marine mammal; material: Swab sample of the gingival sulcus; isolation source: swab sample of gingival sulcus...
TTTTGCCACTATCGTTGTCAGCGACATCCATATCAGTATTTGTTTCTTTATTTGGATTCTTTTTCGGTTTTTCTCCAGTTTTTTTAGGATTTGGTGTATCATCATTTTTGCCGCTATTGTTGTCAACAACTTTTATGTCAGTATTGTTTGGTGTTTTGGTTTTATTTATTGTTCCTTTTCCTTTTTTTGGGGTGGTTGATCTTTGGGGTTGTTTGGGCGTGTTTTCTGTAGATGTATTGCCGGCTTTATTATTTGCGTTTAAGGCTAGCAACATTCTGCTAATAGTTTGTGGACCAGGCGCACCATCAACCATAATTTTATCTTTTGGGTGTTCTTTATTCCATTTTGATTGAAAACTTAAAACAGCCGCCTCGGTTCTAATACCAAACAAGGCATCAACTTTTCCGGGTTTAAACCCTAATATTTTTAACCCACTCTGAATTCCAATGGTGTACCGAGCCGAATTTCTAGGGCTATTTTTAAGTCGTTTGTTCCAATTAACTTGTGCCTCTGTTTGGCTCAGTAATTGAATAGTATCATTTTTTGATAATACTTTGTCTTTTAAAATTCCCTCCATTAAATTTCCTAAACTATCAGCCGATTCTTTTTTTAACTGCTCAATAGCCCATTTGGGGGTTTGTTGAATATCTAACGATACTTCTGGTGCATTTTTATAAATAAGTCCAGAACGGTTAATGATGATGTTATTTAACAGAAATTTCATCCTTTTTTAAGCTTAATCCTGTCATTATATCACAAAATTTTCTAAAAATCAAATAGGTTTAATATAGTAAATAAGATACTATATAACGGATGCAACAAAAAACGGCTCTTGATATTCTCAAAACAGGACGGAATGTGTTTTTAACGGGCGCTCCGGGAACTGGAAAAACCTATGTTTTAGATCAGTACATTGCTTGGTTAAAGCAAAATGGGGTTTGTTTTGCGGTTACCGCGCCTACTGGAATTGCGGCTAGTCATCTAAATGGTATGACGGTGCAATCGTTTTTTGGGATTGGTATTAAAGAAGTGTTGTCTGATTTTGAGTTAGATAAAATGTTGCGACGAAAATATTTACATCAGCGTTTAAAGCATTTAGATGTGTTGATTATTGATGAAGTTTCGATGTTATCGCCGGCGGTTTTTGAAATGATTGATCGGGTGTTGCGGGCGTTTAAAAAAAGCACAGAACCCTTTGGCGGATTGCAGGTGGTATTAACGGGGGATTTTTTTCAACTACCGCCCGTTACCAAAAGCCGAAATATCGAACTACGATTTATTTTCCAAACCAATTTATGGGAATCGCTGGGGCTGAAAGTTTGTTATTTAACCGAAACTTATCGGTTCGAAGACGAAAGTTTGTTAGATTTGTTATGCGAAATTCGTCGAGCGGATTTATCAGAAGATTCGTTTGATGTATTAAAATCTTGCTACGAAAATCAGCCTGATATTGGTTGCGAAATTACGAAACTTTATACGCATAATGTGGCAGTAGATGATCTAAATTATCAAAAATTAGAGGCTTTACCTGGCTTATCAACCAACTTTTTTGCTAAAGTAACGGGGGCTAAAACCTATCACGAAAAAATTTTTCAGTCATCGTTGGTGTTACCACACCTAGAGTTGAAACGCGGAGCATTGGTAATTTTTATTAAAAATAATTACGAAGTAGGGTTTGTAAATGGAACCTTAGGAACAGTGGTCGATTTTGACCTTGAAGGTTGGCCGATTGTAGAAACTGCCGATGGAAAAGAAATTGTAGCGAAACCGATGGATTGGGTAACCGAAGACGAAATGGGAAAGGTAAAAGCCACGGTGCATCAAGTGCCTTTGCGGTTGGCATGGGCCATTACCGTGCATAAATCACAAGGAATGACGTTAGATGCGGCGGAAATTGATCTTTCGAAAGCGTTTGAACCGGGGCAAGGATACGTAGCGTTGTCTCGAATTAAAACTCTATCGGGGCTAAAGTTAAAAGGGTTTAATACGATGGCCTTAATGGTCGATCCACTGGTGTTATTAGTTAATAATGAATTAGAGCGTCGTTCAAATTTAACTGAGAGTAAATGGGACGAATTAGGAACAGCACAACAAGAACAGTTGCAAAATTTGTGGTTGTGGCGAGTGGGGGAGTCGAGAGCGTAGGTTCAGTTTATTAGCAGGAAAATGATTGAAAAAATATATAAAAAAATATTTGGGAGGAGTATTCGGCGCGTTAAACAGCGGCGAGTTACAAAAAAAATTGATTCAAATTATTTACAACAAAAAGAAACTGCGCGGAGCATTATTGTGCCACGAGTTGAGTTTTGGGCGCAAAAAATGGGGGTTACATATAATCGAGTAGCCATACGGAATCAAAAAACTCGGTGGGGGAGCTGTTCGGCGAAAGGAAATTTAAATTTTAATTATCGTATTGCGTTTTTGCCCACCAAAATGATGGATTATGTAATTGTACACGAACTCTGTCATTTAAAAGAAATGAACCACTCATCACGATTTTGGGCGTTAGTAGCAGGTGTTTTGCCAGATTACAAACGGATACATAATGAGATGAAAGCTATGAAAATTAAATAAATTGACATTGTTTGTTTTTTATTGACTTTTTCTTGTATTTGTTTTATAATGATTTTGTTTTTTATTTAATATTATTATGTCAGAAAAGAGTAGGGAGTTTTCAGAAGGTCAACCAGAACTATCGTTAGATAAGCGTCTTCAAGAAAGTGCTAAAGATTGTGTGTCCGCTATTTCAAATATGTATGAAATTAGCAAGAAACTTTTTGGTGAAAATTATCTTTGTAGTTCTAGTGAGTCTGCAGTTGGTCAACAATATTTCCACTTTTCTAGCTCTTTATCTCAAGAGGAGTTTGATTTGCTTTCGGATCCAGTTTCTAGTATGTGTATACCAGCTGAATATAAAACAAAAGAAGTTAAAATTTTTGATGGAGAGATGAGAGATTTGGTATTAGAAATGATTGATGATTTTGAGGAAAAAACGGCTTTAGCGAAAAAAATTACAGAGAAGTTAAAGAGTTATCGGCCCGTTAATTTCTATGAACAACGATATAATATGCGAGTGGTGGACGGTGTTTTAGAGATGGCGGAATAAATTAAATATTTTATCTGAAAAAAAACTCCAGAGCGAAGGCTTCGGAGTTTTTTAATATTTTGTAAAATAGGTAACTACATCATTCCCATTCCTGGCATTCCGCCTCCCATTCCAGCGGGCATAGCAGGGGGAGTGTTTTCTGATTTTTTGCTTACAATGGCGGCTTCGGTTGTTAAGAAAGTTGCCGCAATAGAAGCGGCATTTTGTAGCGCTGATCGAGTTACTTTTTTCGGATCAATAATTCCGCTTTGTACCAAGTCTTCGGTTTCGCCTGTTAGGGCATTAAATCCAACTTGTGGGTTTTCGTTTTTTAATACTTCGTTAATAACCACCGAACTCTCAAACCCTGAGTTTTCAGCAATTTGTCGAGCAGGCGCTTCTAAGGCGTTTTTCAAAATTTCTACTCCTACTTGTTCTTCGTTATTTTCGAGTGTTAACTCGTTCAACATTTTAGCGGCTCGTAAAAAGGCGGTTCCTCCACCGGCTACCACTCCTTCTTCGGTGGCGGCTTTGGTGGCTAAAACAGCGTCTTCAATTCGGAGTTTTCGTTCTTTTAGTTCTACTTCGGTGGCGGCTCCGACCTTAATTACAGCCACTCCGCCAGCCAATTTCGCTCGTCGTTCGGCTAATTTGTCTCGGTCGTAGTCTGATTTTACCGTTGCCATAGCGGTTTCAATTTCTCGTACTCGATGTTCAATTTCGGTTGGGTTTCCGTTTCCGTCTACTACCATAGTGGTGTCTTTGGTAGCAATGATTTTGTGGGCTGATCCTAAATCGGCCACGGTAGCGTTTTCTAGTTTTTGTCCTAGGTCCGAACTAATCACATTTCCACCCGTAAGAATGGCTAAATCTTTTAACATTTCTTTTCGTCGGTCACCAAATCCAGGGGCTTTAACGGCCAGCACATTAAATGCCCCGCGTAGTTTATTGACAATCAGTGTTGCGAGGGCTTCTGAGGCTACATCTTCGGCGATGATAACCAAGTTTTTTTCGCCACTTTGTGCCAATGATTCCAATAATGGTAAGATTTGTTTTAGATTTTCAACTTTTTGATCCGTTAACAGGATTTTGGCGTTTTCTACTTCGGCTGTCATGGTTTCTGAGTTGGTTACCATGTAAGGCGATAAATATCCAGAATCAAACTGCATTCCTTCTACAATGCTGGTTTCTAGTTTTGAAGTTTTTCCTTCTTCAACGGTTACTACGCCTTCGGCTCCGATTTTTTCAAAAATATTGGCAATGATTTCTCCTACTTCCTCGTTTTGCGCTGAAACAGCAGCTACTTGTTTGATTTTTTCTACCGAATCAATTGCTTCGGCCATGTCGGCTAATTTTTCGGTTACAAATTCAGTGGCTTTTTCAATTCCGGTTTTAATAGCCATTGGATTCGCTCCAGCGGTTACATTTCGAAGCCCTTCCGCAATCAATTTGTCGGCTAAAATAGTGGCAGTCGAGGTTCCGTCTCCAGCGGAATCGTTTGTTTTGCTGGCTACTTCTTTGGCGAGCATCGCTCCCATATTTTCGTATTGGTCTTCAAATTCAATTTCTTTGGCGATGGTTACTCCATCATTGGTAACTAATGGTGAACCATAAGCCTTTTCTAAAATTACGTTTCGACCTTTTGGTCCCATCGTTACTCGAACGGTATCCGCTAATTTTTTTACGCCGTGGGCAATAGCACTTCGGGCGTCGTCTCCATATTTAATTGTCTTAGTCATTTTTTAATGTGTTTAATAATTTAAGTTTACGAGTTGAGTTTCTTTCTGCTACATTTAGGCGTCTGCTTCGATGGCCAAAATTGAGTGTCCACCCACAATGTAATATTCTTGATTGTTTACTTTAATTTCGGTTGGGGCGTATTGGGTAAACACAATAATGTCGCCTTCTTTTACGGGAATCGGTTGAGTATTTCCGTTGTCTAATAGTTTTCCGCTTCCTACGGCCATTACTTTTCCTTTTCGTGGTTTTTCTTTGCTGACACTGTCTGGAATAATAATACCAGAGGCGGTGGTAAGTTCTTCTTCAACAGGGATAACAATCACGTTATCACCAATAGGAATTAATTTTTTGTTACTCATAGTTTATATAAATAGTTAATAAATTTTCGTTTTTTATCTTAGCAGTCATTTGGTTGGTTTGCAAATTTTTTTAGCAGTCTCTTAAAAAGTCTGCTAAAAAGTTTTGACTTTCAATTTTGGCAGTGATAAAATCCGACTGCTAATTTTTAAATTACAGAAGTAAAACTTAATCTAAAAAAACATGAGTAAAATTATTGGAATTGATCTTGGAACTACCAATTCGTGTGTTTCGGTAATGGAAGGGGGAAAAGCCGTAGTAATTCCGAATGCGGAAGGACAACGAACGACTCCATCTATCGTGGCTCAAAAAGGAGACCAAACATTGGTGGGAGTGCCAGCCAAACGGCAAGCTTTGACCAATGTAAAAAACACCATTTCTTCGGCAAAACGATTTATTGGTCGACAATGGAGCGAAGTAGAAGAAGAAATGAAGCACTATGCTTTTGGATTTGAAAAAGGACGAAACAATTCCGTTGATATTAATTTTGACGGAAAAGCCGTGCAACCAGCGGAAATTTCAGCCAAAGTGTTGGCAAAATTAAAAGCGGACGCCGAAAAATATTTGGGAGCACCTGTAACTAAGGCTGTTATTACGGTGCCAGCCTACTTTAACGATGATCAGCGGAAAGCTACACGAGATGCGGGTAAAATTGCCGGGTTAGACGTAGAACGAATTATTAATGAACCAACTGCGGCGGCGTTGGCGTACGGAATTGATAAGAAAGGAAAAGATGAAACCGTAGTGGTGTACGATCTTGGGGGAGGAACCTTTGATGTGTCCGTGCTAGAGATTTCGGACGGAACGTTTGAAGTATTGGCTACCAATGGTGATACACACCTTGGAGGAGACGATTTTGATAATGCTATTATCGAATTTTTGTTGACTGATTTCCAAAACGAAACAGGGGTAGATTTACATAAAGATCCAATGGCGATGCAACGGGTACGAGAAGAAGCCGAAAAAGCCAAAAAAGAACTTTCTACCACTTCTGAAACAGAAATAAACTTGATGTATGTTACTGTGGGAGAATCTGGGCCATTGCATTTGAATAAAAAAATTACTCGGTCTGATTTGGAAAAAATCACCCATGATTTGGTGAAAAAGTCTTTGATTCCATGTGAAAAAGTAATGAAAGATGCGGGCGTAACTAAGTCTGACATTAACGAAGTAATTATGGTGGGAGGAATGACACGAATGCCATTGGTACAAAAAATGGTGGAAGAATTCTTCGGAAAAAAACCAAATGCGGGGCAAAATCCTGATGAAGTAGTGTCGCTTGGAGCGGCGATTCAAGGGGGAGTTTTGCAAGGAGATGTGCAAGATGTATTGTTGCTTGATGTAACACCTTTGACGTTGGGAATCGAAACCGCGGGCGGAATTCGAACGCCAATGATTGAACGAAATACGACCGTGCCAACTAATAAATCACAAGTATTCTCAACGTATGCGGATAATCAAACTTCAGTTGAAATTCACGTATTGCAAGGAGAACGAGAAATGGCCGCTGGGAATAAATCACTGGGGAAATTTGTTTTGGATGGAATTGCACCGGCTCCACGAGGAGTGCCACAAATTGAAGTATCGTTTGATATTGATGCTAATGGAATCTTGAGTGTGTCAGCGATTGATAAAGCGACGGGGAAAAAACAAGATATTCGAATTGAAGGATCAAGTGGATTGAGTGATGACGAAATTGAAAAAATGAAAAAAGATGCCGAAGAAAATGCGGAAAAAGATAAAGAATTGAAAGAACGAATGGAAGCCAAAAATCATTTAGATTCAGCTATTTACCAAGCAGAAAAAACAGTCAAAGAAGCCGAAGAGATGAAAAAAGACGAAACAAAAGAATTGTCTGAAAAAGTAAAAGAGGCCGTAGAAGTTGCAAAAAAAGATTTGGCTGATGAAAACAAATCGGTAGATGAATTGAAAAAATCAGCGGAAACTTTGACGCAAGCCTTGATGGAACTTGGAAAGAAAATGCATGAATTAGGGCATACACCAGAAGCCGCTGCCGGAGAACGATCGGCTGATGCAACTGGAGAAAAAGAAATTCCTAATAATGATGAACCAGAAATCATTGATGCGGATGCGAAAGAGTCAAAAGACTAAAATTAATCCAGTATGATAAGAAAAGTGCCTGCGTTAACGCAGGCACTTTTTTGTTTAAAAAAAAACTTACAGATGTAAGTTTTTTTGATAAAGGTTCTCTTAAATAACGCCGAGTTCTTTTCCGACTTTGGTAAAGGCAGCAATGGCTTTATCGAGGTGTTCTTTTTCGTGGGCCGCTGAAATTTGGGTTCGGATTCGAGCTTTTCCTTTTGGTACTACTGGGTAGAAGAATCCAATGACATAGATGCCTTCTTCGAGTAATCGATCGGCAAATTTTTGTGCGAGTGGCGCGTCATAAAGCATAACGGGCACAATTGGATGAGTTCCTGGGACGATATCAAATCCAGCTTTGGTCATTCCTGCTCGGAAATATTCGGTGTTTTGTTTAATTTTATCTCGTTGTTCACTTGAGTCTTCGAGTAAGTCTAATACTTTTAATGAAGCCCCCGTAATACAAGGTGCTAAAGTGTTTGAAAACAAATAAGGACGAGATTTTTGACGTAAAATTTCTACAATTTCTTTGCTGGCAGCGGTAAACCCTCCAGAAGCACCGCCAAGGGCTTTCCCAAACGTTCCGGTGATGATATCAACTTTTCCAAAAACACCACAGTGTTCGGCACTTCCACGTCCTTTTTCTCCCACGAACCCTGTGGCATGACAATCATCGACCATAACTAACGCGTCGTATTTTTTGGCGAGCGCGACGATTTTATCGACTTGGGCAATCACTCCGTCCATTGAAAACACTCCATCGGTCGCAATCATAATTCGTTGTGCACCATTGTCGCGGGCTTCTTTTAGTTTGGCTTCTAAATCTTCCATATCATTTGAATTGAATCGATATCGAGCGGCTTTACAGAGTCGAATTCCGTCGATGATAGAGGCATGATTCAACGCATCGGAAATGATGGCGTCTTCTTTGCCGAGTAACGGTTCAAATAAACCACCATTGGCATCAAAAGCGGCGGCGTAAAGAATTGCGTCTTCAGTACCCACAAATTGTGCGATTCGTTGTTCAAGTTGTTTGTGAATATCTTGTGTTCCACAAATAAACCGAACAGAAGACATTCCAAATCCGTGCGAATCGAGAATATTTTTGGCGGCGTCAATTACGCGTTGATCAGAAGAAAGTCCGAGATAATTATTGGCACAGAAGTTTAAAACTTCTTGACCATTGGTGGTTTTAATGGTGGCTTTTTGGGGGGTTGTAATGACTCGTTCAGATTTAAATAATCCGTTTTCTTTCAAAGTTTCTAATTCGCTTACGAGTGTTTGTGAGAGGAAATTCATCTTATTTTTTTAGGTTACGTATCATATCTTCAACCATTTTGGCTAAGTCAAACTCAGGTTTCCAACCCCAATCATTCCGAGCGTGTGAATCGTCAATGCTTTCGGTCCAACTTTCGGCAATGGCTTGGCGGTAATCTGGTTTATAGGTGATTTTGAAATCTGGAATATGTTTTTTGATTTCGTTGGCAATTTCTTCGGGCGTAAAACTAATAGCGGCCAAATTGTAAGCCGTTCGTTGTTTGATTTTTTCTTTCGGAGCTTCCATGATATCCAATGTGGCTTTCATTACATCGTCCATATAAATCATTGGCAGTCGGGTGTCTTTTTGTAAGAAACATTCGTACGAACCGTGTTTCAGCGCTTCATGGAAAATTTCTACGGCGTAGTCGGTTGTTCCGCCTCCTGGTAGGCTTTGGTAGCCAATAACACCTGGGTAGCGAAGGGCTCGGATGTCTAATCTGTAACGGTCAAAATAGTATTTAGACCATAATTCACCCGTTACTTTACTAATTCCGTAGACGGTTGATGGTTCGAGTGAGGTAAATTGAGGCGTGTTTTCTTTAGGGGTAGAATCACCGAAAACCGCGATTGAACTAGGATGGAAAATCTTTTCGACTTTACAAGTTTTGGCAATGTCAAAGACATTTAACATTCCATCGAGGTTAATGTTCCAGGTTCGGGCTGGATTTGCTTCGCCACTGGCTGATAGAATAGCGGCCAAATTATAAATTTCGGTGATTTTGTAATCTTGTACTATTTCATAAAATCTATGAGTGTCTAAAATATCTAAGTATTCAAAATTACCCGTTTGTGGTTCTAATTTTCGTACATCGGTAACTAAAACGGCCTCTTCGCCATATTTTTTTCGTAATTCTGCCGCGAGGACTTGTCCTAGTTGGCCATTTGCACCAGTAATGAGTATTTTTTTGTTAGACATTTTTGTTGGTTAACAGTTAAAGTGATTTTAGTATAAACCGAATGAGGAGAATATGCAAAGTTTGAAATCGGTTAATAGGAAACCTTGAAAGAAAATTCAATTCCGCATGTTTTGGAAACAAAACAAAAAAAAGACCCTACCGAAGTAAAGTCTTTGTTGTCTTTTTTAGATTGGCATCGCCAAGGGGAATCGAACCCCTGTTTCTGGAATGAAAATCCAGCGTCCTAACCACTAGACGATGGCGACAAACTTTCTATCAAAAGAGCGAGAGAATTCTATGGCTTTTGTTTTTTCGGTCAAATTTTTTTTTGCTTTTTAAAAATATCGTCTGAAGTATGAAACTATTTACATTCTTTTTTCGATTCAATACAATGCCTGCGAAATAATGGCGACTCAAAAAAAGATTCTTGGAAACGCATTTGCTCAAATAATAGGGAAGTTTTTAACTATCCTGGCGAGTTTAGTGGTGGTCAAGCTTTTGACCGGGTTTGGAAAGAGTTTTTACGGAAATTATCTAACTTCGTACGAATTTTTAGCTTTTTTTGGTATTTTAGCGGATGCGGGTTTGTTTGCCATTGCGGTGCGAGAAATATCTAAATCGAAATCGCAACTTGAGACGCAAAAAATCTTCGGTAATATTTTTTCTATTCGGTTGCTCTTTGTGGTGGTGGTTATGTTGCTGGCGGTTATTGGGGTGAGATTTGTGCCGAATTATCCAGCGGTGGTAAAAAATGGAGTATTGATAACCGCCGTGTCGATGGGATTAACTATTTTGTGTGGAACGTTGAGTAGCGTGTTGCAAGCACGGATGAAAATCCATTGGTTTTCGCTCGGATTAGTATTGTCGAAGGTTATTTTGGCATTAGGAATTTGGGCTCTGTTTCAAAACGGATATGCCACCTCTGAAACTGATTTTTACTCATACTTAGGCGTGGGAGTTTTGGCTAATTTTGTGTTTTTGTGCATTGTTTGGTGGTTTGTACGACAAGAAGTAAAAATTCGTTTACAGTTTGATTTTTCGTACTGGAAAAAATTACTCACCGAGTCGCTTCCGTTTGGATTAGCCTTGATTTTGCAAACTTTATATTTGCGGTTAGATATTCTCTTAATCTCGTTTTTATTAGGTTCTTCGGCGGTGGGAATGTACGGGGTTTCGACAAGGGTTTTAGAGGCCTTGTTTGCGTTAAGTGTGTTTTTTGGGCACGCCGTTTTGCCTAAAATTTCGGCGGAAGAAACCGATGTTCAAGCGGCGAATAAAACGCTCTCGTGGGCAATAACGGTACTGTTGGCCGTGGTTTTGCCAATTATTATGGGGCTTAAAAAATTCTCAAACGAACTCGTGGTAATTTTGAGTAATAAGGAGTTTTTGTCGGTGTCTGGAGTTACGGGAGCCAACACGGTGTTATCGGTGTTGGCGATTACGGTTTTCTTCGCTTTTTTTAATCAATTATTTACTTTTTCGTTGGTGGCGAAGAAACGACAAAATTATATGCTTAAAGTGAACGCTCTGGCTTTGCTTTTGAATGGGGTTTTGAATGTGTTGTTTTTACCGCAATACGGAATTATCGCCGCGGCGTACTCAACGATTGTGTCGGCGGCGTTTGTGTTTTTGTGTTTGCAGTATGAGGTGCGAAAACAGTTTACCGTTTTCTTAACTTTTGATTTGCTTTGGCCGGTGTTGTTGGCGAATGGGGGATTATTGGTTTGGTTGTTTTTTACTCCTATTGGTGATAGTTTGCCCGTGTCTTTTGTGGTTGGAGGTCTCTGGTATGGGGCGGTCTTTGCTTACTATCGAAAACGGTATTTGTAGGGTTATTTTTTTTGTTTTAAAAAAAGGACTTGTTTTTTTTCTTAAATTGTGATACAATGGCCTGATTTAATACGTAAATTATGGCTCAATTTGGTAGTTATGGACCGATAGATGCACTCAATCCAGCGGATGAGCAAAATTCTGTGTTGCATGATGAACAGCAACTAGAGAATATGGCAAATTCGGCTGAGAGCCTCGTTTTGGATACGTATAATGATGCACGAGGAACTAGTGGCGGACAAGGATTTGAAGGAATCTTCGATGATTTGTCGTACGAAGGTATTTCTCGTTTGACGTCGGTTGATGGATTGAGCAAAGAAGGCGGAAGAATTGGTCGGTACCAAAGACAGATTCGGGAACGAACGATGTCTATTATCAACCAATCGCCGCAAGAATATTTGAACACGCTCAATAATTCTAGTTCGGCGGCATTGGATAAACAAGTAATACAATTGCAACAAGATCGAATTCGAACCAAGTTGGATTTAGACAATATGAGACAAAACTCGCAAGTGTCTTTGTCGGTGGCTAAACTGTACCGAGAGTCGGTAAAAGCTTCGCGAGAGAAAGTGATGTCTGAATGGCAATATAATAAAGAATTAAACGAAGATGTGATTACGAATCGGTCTTGGTTTAGAAAAAATATTTTGAATAATTGGGTGTCCAAAAAGACTGGTTTGCAAAGAAGTTATGACCGCCGAAGTGAGAAATTTAAACAAACTTGGGTGGGAAGAAATATTAGTAAACGAAGCAAACTGAAACGAATTCAAGATAAATTAGAACCAAAGTTATCGAGCACGTTTGATGAGTTAGATAAAAAAATTAATACCATCGAATCAGCGGCCGAAAAACGGGTAACCCGAATGGAAAATAAATTGAAACGAGCGTTTAGAGGAGCCAAAACCGAAAACGACAAGAAAAATTTGTGGGAAGAGTTGAATAATGCGGTTCGGCACGACGGAAGTATTGGAACGCATTTAGCGGTTCCGTCTTTGGGTATTACGCTTAATGCTCGTCATCGACAAGAATATGTTGATATGTTGGAAGCGTTAAAACGGGTTGATTTTATTCGAGATGGACTGCATGCCATTGGTAAATCGACTGAATTACACGCTCGACAAAAAGATGTAATTGCTTCGACGAAATTGCAAGAAGATTTAGTGGAAGACTCAACAAATTATAAATTTGATGAAGTTTTGAAGGCTATTGATTCAAAAATACCGGCCTCAAAAGATAAGATTGAATTACCAGATTTAGTGCAAAAACTAGAGGAAGAATTTCATACAAATGATTCTATTACAGTAAATCCATTAGACGGAGATGGAACACAATTAGATTTAATGACGGATTCTTATAAATTGATTAAGATTGTAAATTTTTTAGGGAATCATCGTGGAGTATTGTTAGTTATGGATAGAAAACTTCAATCTGAACTAAAAGGTTGGATTGAGCAGAATTATGATAGTGAAGCGGTTGGAAATACTGCTGAATATACCAAAGAAGCAGATGTTCAGGTACAGTTAGACGTTCTGCAGAATGATGGTGAAGTGTTGGATGAAGTTGACGAATTAGTTGGAAAAGTAGTTGCCTTAAAAAAGGATTTATTAGATGACCCAATTGGAAAAGTTGGTGCAATTGCAACGTTGAAAGGTGGAACAGAATATGGTAAAATTAAAGATTTTTATGCGAAAGAGAAAGCTTTTGCTTCTGCTTCTAAATCTTTTAACAAAAAAGACAAAAAAATTATCGAAGATATGTGGAAAGAGGTTTTCCAAGCTACAGAGTTGATTGAAAATACTTTAGCAAAATGGGAAACCGAAGCATTAGATAACAAAAAACATCAGAAAGATATTAATAAAGCTCAACTTGATTATGATGCTTTGAATAAATCTAATAAAAATGAGGCAATAGTTGCGGATGGATTGAAACGACGAATAAACGAGTTAAATTCGAAGATTAAATTATCTGATGGCGGGGTGTCACTATTATCTCAGAAAGTAAAAAGATTAAAAAATAAATCGGTTGATGTAACTAAAAATGCGTCTGCCCTTGAATCTAAAAATGATGTGTTCCAACGAATTTTGACGGAAAATTTCCAACAAGAAATGGAAAAGAAAGCTTTGGATAATATGGAAGCGAATGACCAATTTGAAATGTTGGCGAAATGTCCAAAAGGAATGCAAGTTGAGATTGAATATAAAAAAGTAAATGCTTTGAATTCGATTAAATTCCCTAAACAGTTAGAAAAAGATGCGACCTTGAAGTGTTTTGTGCAAAAAGTAGAAGAAAAAGATGGACAAAAAGTGATTTATTTGAAATCAAACGGAGCACCAGATAAAGTGATAACACTTATGGGACCCGCTATTAAAGACGGAAAGCCTATGAAAAATGGGTATATAAAAGAATTAAAAGATCGTCCTGGGGTAAATAATTTTGCTCTACCACACGAACCTGAACATGGAGGGGCGGGCATCCAAATTATGACCACGAATATGAAAATTAAACCTTAAACCACAATACAATGGATAAAACAATGCAATCAGAATTAAGCCAATTTGTACTATGGTTTGGCGAAAATACACAAATTCCAGCCGATGTGCGACGAATGGTAGTAGGGGAGTATTTGTCTACAGCTGAATTGTCGCCCGAAACGGCTGAGTTGGTAGACCGTTGGTTAGCGTTTTTGGAATACGAAAGTAAACAAAAAATGGATGAATTAGCCGCCGATTATCAAACCTTTAATGTGTTGGCGGAAGCAGAAGAAAACCCCGAAACGTCGTTTGCTGGTTCGGTGCTTCATCAAGCCGAAACCGAAATGATGCGAGTGGCGTTGAAGTTTAAAAATGAGTTTGAGCAAATGAAAAAACAACGACTTGCTGCGGCCGAATCAGATGAACATTTAGAGGAATTAGCTGAAGTACAAGCCTTAAAAAATAAATTGTAAAGACCGACTCGTCTTTATCTTTATTCCCCGTATTTGAGACGGGGATTTTTTTGATTTGAAAAACTTTTCGTTAAAAAATTTGTCTTTTTGAGAAAAAGGGTTAACTTGTGAGGGCTACTCATTTAGGCGCGTCGTATAATGGTAGTACAGGGGTCTCCAAAGCCCTTAGCGAGGGTTCGATTCCTTCCGCGCCTGCCAGAGAAAGAACCAAACACCGGAAAGGTGTTTTTTTTGTAAAGTATGTTATTGACTTTTTGTGTTAATATTTTATAAATAGGTAAATGAGTTTGAAGAAAACAAAAATATTCAGATTAGAAGATTTTGAATTAACTGATGGATTGCCTCCAATGCAATCTTCATTGGAAAATCTATCGGTTCAAAACAAACAAATTGTAAGCGTTCAAACTGTTGAGGATTCTATAAAGAGGCAAATTTTTAGTAGTTGTGGATTAAGTCTCAATAAAAGTATAGAGATTGATACTTTAACTACGGGGTTATTACAAGAATTGGAATCGGCTTTAATAAAAGATGAACCAAACATAGATTTATTCAAGGTTATAAGCAATATTATTTTAAGTTTTCACTATATTCCTGAAATACAAAATGAGCAGGGTTTTCTAAGTGAAGTTATTCAGCTTTGTATTAAACATAATAAAGGTCATTTTCTAATCCCCGAAATGGTAGATATAATAGAAAAAGCTTGCTTGTATGAATTGGAGAGAAAAAATATGGAGGTTTTAGAAGATTTATTTAGTTTTTATACGGAATATTCATATAGTGATTTTAGTTCTGAGGTAAGAAGGTTAAAAGAAAGTTTTTTAAATTATTATTGGGTGAACGTCTCAGATAATTGTGAGTCTATTTCAAATAGAATTTTGAGAACACATATTAATGAAATTTTAGGAGAAGATTCTCCTATGGCCCTAGAATATGCGGATGTATTAGAAGGTATCGATATGAATCGAGTTAGAGAATGTTCAAGACACTTATTAGAACAAAGTAAAAATCGTTTTGAAGAGTGGTTATCGGGTAAACGTATTAGTAAAGAATCTTTTAAAAAATTGGGGCTTAAAAACTTTATCCAAAATAAACGTTTATCTAATGAACCTTTAATTCACAGTTCTGTTTGTGATTTTCGTTTAAATGATTTAATTGTTCGAGATAGCTTAAAATCTTTGCGTGTGGTTTTACAACCTATGAACGAAATTTCAAAAAATGTTTCTAAAACGATAGAATCGCTAAGACAGGGATCAGAAAATTTCTATCCAATTGGAGCAAAAATTCACTTTAAAGAACCATTGTCTCAACATCATAAAGAGTTGCTTTTCTCTCAGTTTAATTTTGAGAGTACTCCGTTTAAGATGATTCATGCAGATTCTTCTATGCTTCTTCCTCCTAGAAAATCGTCTCAAGAACTTATACATATTATCGAATCATTATTTAAAATTGGTGTATTAGATGCAGATATGGATTTAGATTTGCAGCCTTGTATTCCAGGAAGATTGAATAATCAGTATGCTGGGATATTGGGAAGTGCTATGATATTTTCCTCTTATACTTGTGTGACTTATGAAAAAAATTCATTTTGTACTTCGCATGATGAGATAACCGGTGCACGAATTATGGCATATGATGATGGAGTATTAGATAGAACTATTGGTAATTTACCAAATTCTTTGATCGGACGAACTGATATGCTTGGGCGGAGGGATGCTCGGGATTTATATTTATATCAGGTTTTAGGTTCATTGGTTTCACAATCGGTGTATGGAGGTCCTTTGCAAATCATTGGAAAGCGTTTTATTGATGATTATATATCGCTTCTTAATCAGCACGAATTATTACATATATTGGAGGGGCAATGGATTTACAATAAGGAGTTTGATACAGATTTTGGTGCAGAGAGTCATTATGAACTGATTAAAACTTGTACAGATCAATGGTTGAGTGATTTTCATGAAGGGAGTAAAACCGGACTTATTTACCAAGTTCGTGATTTGTTGACAAAATATATAAACATCATAGAATCAAACCGACATTACAAAGAATAATTTAAGTATTTTAAAATATCATTTAGTACAAATGTGTGATAATCATAGACATTCATCGGGATCGGTTGCAGCTGTCGAGGAACCTAAGGAAAAATCCCTAGAAGATGGTACGTATGAAGTTACAAATGCCTCTGGTGAAACTTTTTGTGCAAAAGTTGTTAACGGTTTTATTTCGAGGCTGAAAGGTGTTACTAAATAGGTTGTTTGGTATTGTGTTGATAAATAGAAATTTTTTTAGTAAAAATTTTCACAGATTATTACAAAATCGCCAAATAACAATCTTCACATAAAATTCGTTGGTGGTACTTTGCTGGTAGATTTGTTTGGATTGATTTTTGGCATTTGGCACAATGGCTTGGTGTTAGTTTTCCATTAAAAAATAACCAACCAAAATTTTCTTGAATGCGATTCATATAAAAACAGTTGGGAAGGGGACAATTCATTTTTCGAGCAAATTTTATGTCTGCTCCTAAAATTTTAAATGGTCGTTGATACTCCTTGTCCCAAAAACTTTGTTGTCTTAGACTCGCTTCGTCTTCATCGGTTAAGTTGGTAACCGAGTCTGGAATGTTCGTAATATCTAAATGATTTTCGTGATTTCTTGGTGATTTATGAAGGGTTCTAAATCCAAGTTTTTGTTGTTCGGTTTGGCTGAGTGGCCAATAAAAACTAGACCAACTTTCTTCGTATGAATTGGGAGCAAATTTTCCTGGGAAGAATTTCCCCCACTCGTTATTTTTTTTCATTTGGTCGATGATTTTTTGCCGAATGGTTTCGTATTCAGTCGGGGAATACTGCTTATTAAAAATACAATATTTTTTCCCAAATAAACCACAACAGCCAAAACAATGTTCGCAGTTTTGTAAAAACATCGAGTAATCACAAAATTTACAATTATTAACCGCCGAACAAAAACGAACAAAGTAGGAATAAACGGGTAAAACACATTGGTAAGCTAGTTCCGCTCCAACGGTTCCAATCGAATCAAGACAGAGCCGAGCTTTTGGGCCCGAAAAAGCCACATTTACACAATCTTCGTGGTGGGTTAGGAGGTGGCAATTTTCACAATTCTTCACGTGTGAAATGTAACTTCCAGAAGCGTTTTCGTAGTGTTCAATGTCTTGGAATTTATGCCAAGCTTTGTGAATCATCATATCGGCAAAAAAGTATTTGGCTTTATCGTACACCGCTCGAGAACTCAAATCCCATTGTTCTTTTTTGGCTTCAAATTCGGTTTTTGTAAGTTGTTGGTTTCCAAAACAATATTGCTTGTTGCGAAGATTAAAACAAAATAAGCAATCGCTACAATTTCGACAATCGTACAAAAAGGCTGAGTTGGAAATATTCCAGCAGCTAAGAAGATATAAACTATCAAAACAATGATGAGAGTTGATAATATCAACGCCTAACTCCGAACGAAAAGCGCGTCCGCTGTAACATAAATCTTTGGCACTATCGCACCCGTATGAATACATTAAATCTTCATTGTTTTGTCCCGAATGACATAAGTAACAATTTTTGCTGTTATAGAAATCATCGGTATAATCACAGTTTTCATTTTTGGATTGAAATGTGTGTGGAAGTGGGCATTGTTGAAATAACTCCCAAGCTTGTTCGAAAAAACTTCGTGAAAAATCATACGAAGCAGTTGGCGGATTATTTTCTTTAATCCATAAATCTTTGTGCCAGATTGGATAGGGGCATTGTTCGTTAAAGACCGAAATGATTTTTTCTCCACTTAAATCACAAACACGGTTGTGCAAGTTCCAATGCTGCCAAAACGCCCCGAGTTCTCGAAACCGCACCCAAGGGGCGGTGGTAGGATTATCAGATAAGTCAAACTTTTGGCGCAATGATTGTTCCAAATCCGAAGCCTGAAACGTTTCGCCTGAAAGCGTACATTGAGCTTGTTTCATGCTGATTAAGTTTAGGTTTATGGTTCTAACCGAGCGAATTTTCGTTTTCCAACTTGTAAAATCTCTCCGCCGTTAATAGTAACTTCCATTTGTGGGTCGGTAACTTTTTGTCCGTTAAAGGTTACGGCTCCTTGCGTAACGAGTCTTCGGGCTTCGCCGTTTGATTTACAAAATCCACACTCGGCGGCGATGAGGGTTAAAATTCCTAAGGTTGGAGCAGAAACTTGTACCGTTGGCATTTCGTCTGGAATTTCTTTTTTTACAAATTTTTGTTCGAAATTTTTTAGTGCTTTTTCCGCCTCTTCAGCAGAGTGTAACCACGTTACAATTGATTGGGCTAAGAACACTTTGGCGTTTCGTGGATTGTCAGCAATTTTTTGCCGAGCGTCTTCTATGTCAATATCGGTAAAAATCTCAAAATAGGCTTCCATTTCTTCGTCTTTCATCGACATCAATTTTCCAAACATTTCGTTTGGTTCGGCGTTGAGCGCTACAAAATTTCCGTACGATTTAGACATTTTTCGTCCATCAGTTCCGTTAATAATTGGCGTCGATAAGACATATTTCTCTTTGTCTTTCATTTTTCGGAGCAAATCTCGTCCCATTAGCATGTTAAAGGTTTGGTCACTTCCACCAATTTCTAAATCAACTTCCATGGCTACCGAGTCGTATCCTTGCAAAAGTGGATACATAATTTCGTGTCCGTGAACCGTTCCGCCTTTTTTTAATCGTTCCTGAAACATATCTCGTTCCATTAATTGTGGCACGGTTACTTTGGCCATTAGTTTGACGATGTCAGAAAAACTCAGTTTATCTAACCAATCGCCGTTGTATTTAATGGTAATTTTATCAAAATCGAGTACTTTTTCGGCTTGGGTTTTCCAGTTTTTAAAGTTTTCAGCAATGGCTTCATCGGTTAACATTGGCCGAGTAGTATCTTTTCCGGTTGGGTCTCCAATTCGCACGGTTCCGTTTCCGATAAGTAAAATTACTTCATGCCCAAGATCGGCAAATTGTTGTAATTTTTTGAGTACTACGGCGTGACCAAGGGTTAAGAGTGATCCGGTCGGGTCGATTCCTAAATACACACGGATTTTTTTCTTGTTTAACAATTTCTCTAAGTTTTGAGGATTTGGTAACACTTCGTTTACGCCTCGAGTTAGTACGGTTTTTATATCTAATTTTTTCATCGTTTTTCATTTTATATAAAAATTATTTTTCGACAACGAGAAATGTGGCACTTTGTTTTGTTTGACAATTTGTCTTAATTTGTTTAAAAATAAAATATATTATATTGTTTAATTATTTAAAAATGGGAGACGTATCAGAGGTGATTAAGATTGATAATGATAAATTACCAGCATCAATTCGGAAGCCAAAAGATGAAGTATACAGATTTATTACCGAAAATTTACGATTAATTGTAAGAATAGTTGAAAAATTAGAGGGAGATAGTCGAAATAAATTTGAACAAGATGTGAAGGTTTCAGAGACAAAAAAGAAGTATTTGAAAGAATTTTCTACCCCAGAGCCAGAAAATTTAGCTTCATCTGTACAAGAATTAGCTGTTTCTAATAAAATTAAATCGGTTAAGAAAAGTGTTGAAGAAGTATATATTTTGCCGTATAAAAAAGAGTTAGAACGGGCACAGCGATATATTGAAACAAAAGGAAAAGGGTATAAAGTTGATTTTTCTAATATCGAAACAAATAAAGTTGATATGAGTATGTTGTATGCATACTTGAAAGAGTTATATTTAGGAGGGAATAAAAAAATGATGTCTATAAGGGATAAATATAGTGATTTTTTTGCTAAAACTCCAGATAGTTTTATAGAATTATTATCGATGTGTGATATTCCACAAAATAAAAAGCATGAACTTCAAAAAATTATTAATAATAAAATAGAAGAGAATATTTCTCGTCGTTCATTTCATGGTCCTAAACTTCCGGTAGATAAATATGAATTATTGGTAAATATGCTTTCTGTATAAAATTTGAATTAAGGGAAAATTACAGAGAAAAAAAGACCTGAATTTCTTGGAAATATCGGGTCTTTTTTAAAATGAAAAAAAATGTTTGACATCTATATAGTGTGTTATTAATATGTTATCAACACAATATGTGGTATTAATTGTCTTAATTGAAATTTTTTAAAAATGGTCTTCAAAGTTCAGAAACGTACCGGTGAAATTGTTGATTTTAATGCTCAAAAAATTCAAAAAGCTATTTGGGCGGCCGCTCAAGCAATTGATGGAAAAGATGAAAAAATGTCGAAAGAAATTGCGCAGAGAGTTGTTGATTATTTAAACGAACAATATTCTGAACAAGTGCCATCGGTAGAACAGATTCAAGATGCGGTAGAAAAAATTTTGACCAAAGAAGGGCACTATCAAACCGCTAAATCATACATTTTGTACCGAGAAAAACGATCACAAGCTCGGTCTGATAAAAATGTAGTGGTTAACGTGCAAAATACTATTTCGGAATACTTAAATCGTTTAGACTGGCGTGTTAATGCCAATTCTAACCAAGGATATTCTTTGGGAGGAATGATTTTGAATACGTCTGGAAAAGTTACCGCAAATTACTGGTTGTCTCATATTTATCCACAAGAAGTTGGTGATGCTCATCGAAACGGAGACTACCATATTCATGATTTGGATATGTTTGCTGGATATTGTGCGGGATGGTCTTTGCGAGCGTTATTGGAAGAAGGATTTAATGGGGTAGCTGATAAAACAGAATCAAATCCACCAAAACACTTGTCTACGGCGGTTTCACAAATGGTGAACTTTTTAGGAACCTTACAAAACGAATGGGCTGGAGCACAAGCGTTTTCTAGTTTTGATACGTATTTGGCGCCTTTTGTAAAAAAATATGAATTGAAAATTGAACGAGAAATTAAAGAAATTAATCCAAATATTTCGGAAGAAGCCTTAGCGGAATTAGTGGATAAAAAAACATACGAGTATGTGTTGCAAAATATGCAAAGTTTTGTCTTTAACTTGAATGTTCCTAGTCGATGGGGAACACAAACTCCGTTTACGAATGTGACTCTTGATTGGACTTGTCCAGAAGATTTAAAAAATAAACGACTTTTGTTGGGCGGAAAACCATTTGAATATACGTTTGGAGAATTGCAAAAAGAACGAGATGTGGTGAATAAAGCCTTCATTCAAGTAATGACCGAAGGGGATGCGAAAGGGCGAGTGTTTACGTTTCCTATTCCAACGTACAATATTACGCCAGATTTTGACTGGGAAAACCCAAACACGGAACCTTTGTTTGAAATGACGGCTAAATATGGAATGCCGTATTTCCAAAATTTCTTAAACTCTGATTTAGATCCAGGGCAAGTGCGATCAATGTGTTGTCGATTGCAACTTGATTTGAAAGAATTGTTAGCTCGAGGAGGCGGATTGTTCGGATCAGCTGAAATGACGGGGTCAATTGGTGTAGTGACAATTTCATTACCACGAATTGGGTACCAATATCATGGCGATGAAGAAGCTTTCTTTGCGCGAATTGAACATTTGATGTATTTGGCTCGAACGTCTTTGGAAATTAAACGAAAAGAAATTCAAAAATGGATTGATCGTGGATTGTTCCCTTATACAAAACGGTATTTGGGGAAATTAAATAGTCATTTTTCAACTATTGGGTTGAACGGAATGAACGAAGCGATTCGAAACTTTACCCAAAATAAACATGACATCACCGATGAATGGGGGCAAAAATTTGCGGAAAAAGTTTTAGACTTTATGCGAGATAAATTGGTGGAATTTCAAGAAGAAACCGGGAATTTGTATAATCTAGAAGCCACTCCAGCTGAAGGAACTACTTACCGATTTGCCAAAGAAGACAAGAAACGATTCCCGGAAATTATTCAAGCGGGAACTCCAGACACTCCATATTATTCAAATTCTTCACAATTGCCCGTAGAGTTTTCTGATGATGCGTTTGAAGCTCTTAAATTACAAGAAAAATTACAAGGAAAATACACTGGAGGAACGGTCTTTCATTTGTATATGGGTGAACGAATGTCGGATGCGGAATCATGTAAACAATTAGTGAAAAAAGTATTAACGCAATTCCATATTCCGTATATTACTATTACGCCAACGTTTTCAATTTGTCCCAAACACGGATACTTACCAGGCGAACACGACTATTGTCCAAAATGTGATGCAGAATTAGGACAAGCACCAATTGAAGATGCTGAATCTCGTGATAAATATGATTCACGACGACAAAAAACGAGTCAAAAATGTAAGATTTGTTCTCATATTTCTTAAGGTATTATATTTTTAATTTTTATACACCATGACAACTACTTCTACCGCTAACGTTCAAGATAATTCTAAACGACAAAAATGTGAAATTTGGACTCGTGTAATGGGATACCACCGACCAGTTTCTCATTTTAATACCGGAAAAAAATCAGAACACTTTTCTCGACAACATTTTGAAGAAAACTGTACGATGAATTCAAAATTTTGTGAAAAATATTAAGATGGATAAACAAAAAGTAGAGAAAGAAATATTTAATTTTCTAAACTTAGTAAAAAAATTTGAAAAAGATGAAAGTTTTTCGGATAAGGTATCTGTAAAATTTGGAGAATTAGAAAAATATATTTCAAAACTAGGGAAAAAACAGTATTTAAAAAACCCTATTAATGGGGTTTCCTGTAGTATATATGAGGCTATTTATCAAGGTGAATTGTTGTGGGGTACAGAAATATTTTCCTATGTAATTAAAGATTTGAATTATATTTTGGGAAAATTAAAAGGAATGGGAGAGACAGATTTTAAAGATTTGTTTTCTCTTGATAAAAAAGAAGTTATTGAAAAAGAAAAGAAAATAATTGTAGAAAAAAAGGGATTTTTTTATTATTCCAATCCTCTTTTTTGGCTCTATTTTATATATAATCAAGCATCTATTTTTGTTAGAAAAAACAGAGTATTGTCGGGGGTAATTGGAACAATAATTTTAGGACTAATAATAAATTACTTTTACGCAATATTAGAACCATATTTACCTTTTTTACCAACTAAACAATGAACTATCTTTTATTTACTACTACGAGCTGTCCCAAGTGTCCGGCTATGAAAGAATTTGTATCGCAAAATTTGACGGAATTTACGGGTGAAATTTTGGATGAAACCAAAGAAAACTTTCTGGAACAAGTGCAAAAACATGGCGTTACGGTGGCTCCAGTTTTGATTCTTTTTGACGGAGAAACTGAAGTTTTCCGTGGTTCGGAACCGTATGAAATAACTGATTTCTTAGCAACTTTGTGAATGCTGATTGGCGGAATTCAAACCCTAACGATGTTGGATTTTCCAGGGAAAATTGCGGCCACCATTTTTACGGCGGGGTGCAATTTTCGTTGTGGATATTGTCATAATCCTGAGTTAGTACTGCCGGAACTTATCAAAAAAAATCGTCATGATTTAATTCCAGAAGAAAAATTTTTTAATTTTTTAAACACGCGCAAAGGGTTGTTAGACGGCGTAGCTATTTCTGGTGGAGAACCAACGGTTCAGCTAGACTTAGTGTCGTTTATTCAAAAAATTAAAAATCAAGGATTTTTAGTAAAATTAGACACCAATGGCGGAAATCCGAACGTGGTTGAAGATTTAATCAAACAAAATTTGGTCGACTATTTTGCGATGGATATTAAATATCCACTGGAAATTTATGATAAAATGACCAACGTGGATATTTCTCAGGAGCGGTTTGAAAAATCAATTGAATTAATTCGAAATGCTGGCGTGGATTATGAGTTCCGAACAACGGTTATTGCGGAGTTTCATGATGAAGCCAAAATTGAACAAATTCTTCGAAAGATTCAAGGATGTAAAAAGTATACGTTGCAAAATTTTCGTCCAGAAATTACGCTTGACCAACAGTTTGCTCGCTTTCATGGGGTAACAGAAGAAAAAATGGCAAAGTTTCGAGACCTTGCCAAAAATTACGTGGAAGAAGTGCGAGTTATTTAGAGACTTCGACTATCTACGTAATTCGTAGACGGTAAAATCCATAATCGTTGGAGCATTTCTGCAGGTACTTTTTTTAAGTTTAAATGGGCTTGAATAACGTTCTTGAATGTTTGGGCGATTTTTTCAATATCGGCATTTGCTGGTACTGGAATTATTCCAACTCCAGATTGAAGTAGTGATTCGGCAATCATCGGTCCATCAGCACGGGCAGAATCTCCGGCAGCGGAAATTAAAGGGCCTCTTGTTGCAGCAGCTTGTTTGGCGATAAGGGCTTTTTGTGGTCCGATGACTGGTGGTCCAAATACGTTTTTTCCAATCGTAAAAATGTTGCTATTTTCTTTGAATGTTCCTTGCATTTGGGTGCCATGAACATTGTTTTCTGGGAATATATTTCTTAATCCCGTTTCGGCTATAGCCGCTCGAACAATTGACATATGATTGGTGGTAATAATGGCTCCTTCGTGCCCATTTGTTTTAAAATGATTATAAATTTCAAAGAGATCTTTATTGATTTGTAAATGACCATCTTTTATCGCTTGTAGGGTGTTGTTTTTTATGACGGTGTGATCTTTTTCAAACCAAAAACGAAGGCGAAAGAATATTTGATTTCCGAAAAATTCTTGAAAATAAGGCTCCAATTGATAGGTTAAATCATCAAACTGGAGCATTTTTAGTTCAAATTCTTTTTTGAGTTCAGCCGTTGGAGAAATTTTAATTTGTTTATATAGCTCCGTAATCTCATTATAAAGTTCCAAAAATTTCTGGGCATTTGCATGCTCTTTTATGGTTGATTGAGGGTTGCCAATGGCGTTTTCAACCAAATCGTAATAAGAAAGAATATTGTCTTGGTATGGTTCTTTGGGCAATAGTATTTCGGCAAATTCTTCTGGGGTATAATGCCAGTTGTCAAGGTCTTGGAGCCATATTTTAAAACAAATTACGCCCAAGTCTTTTTCCGTTAAACATTGATCAAAATCACTCACAAATAAACCACCTTTAACTTTAATAAATTCTGTTATTAGAGCGTTTACCTTTGTTAGTGAACCGGTTTTTAGTCCGTCCAGTCCTGTGTAAACACAAATATTGTCAATATTGTTTTCTGCTTCCATGATTGAATAAGTAATTATTTTTTTTGTATAAATAATAATAAATTTAAGTAAAAGTCAACTTTGTTTTATTAATTTTTGTCGGTAGGGAGAGTGGCTTATGTGGGGAGTGATTTGTACATTCCTGAGAAATATATATCATTCTTTTCGTGGAAAATTTACAGAATTTGTTTTCGCTTAAACCCGCTATAAACTTGTGGTCTATCAAACGAGAAATTCTAATTTGGTTAGGCCTCGGGATTGTTTTGTATGGAATTTCGTACTTGTTAGATACCACCGTTTTTGATTTTATTGATGTATATTTTCGAAGACCGTGGATTGATCATGTGTCGGTGTTATTAACCGAGCAACTGGTTTATGGAATTTTTATTTTATTCTTATTGGGAGCGGTTTTTCGAGCGTGGTACAACGAAGATAATCGTTCAAAATTACTTCCAGGGGCGTTTGCGTTGTGTACTACGAGTATTGTGACGGTGGTTATCAAACAATTTTTTGCGATTCCGCGTCCGTTTTTGCAATTTGAAAACTTAGACCCGTTGGTTTCGGCGTCGTTTGCGAGTTTTCCTTCCGGGCACACGGCGGCATCGTTTTCGTTATTGATTCCGTTATATCGAGCTAATAAAGTCTTAGGTTGTTTGTGGGGATTTTTTGCGGTGTTAATTGGGATTTCTCGAATTTATCAAAACGTTCATTTTCCGTCTGACATTGCGGGTGGAATCTTTTTAGGGGGCGTTATTGGCGCCATATTTAGTAATCCAAATACCGAATTATTACTGCGAAAATGGTGGAAAGAATTGGAATTTCGACGACAATCTTTTCATTTCTTATCTGGATTTTTGTGTGTTTTTGCTTTGTGGGCAGGAATATTAAACTGGTGGGTGTTGTTAATATTATTGTTTGTTGGGTTAGTTATTTCGGCTATTTCGGTTAAACGAACGATTCCGTATATTTCTGATATTTTAAAAATGTTTGATCGAAAACGAGATCAAAAATTTCCTGGACGGGGAGCGTTTTATTATGTACTGGGGATTTTTCTCGCGATTTTTTTGTTTCCCACCAAAATTGCTTATGCGTCAGTGCTCATTTTAGCGGTAGGCGATAGTTTGAATCATTTATTTTGGGCTCGGAGTCCGCGTCGAATTAATTTGCCGTGGAATCGGCGGAAACATGTTATTGGGGTATTGATTGGAATTCTGGCTGGAACGTTTGCGGCTCAGTTTTTTGTGCCGTTGATACCAGCTTTTGTGGCCTCCAGTGTGGCCCTGATTTCAGAAACGTTTCCGTTAAAAATTCGAGGATTTTACATTGATGACAATGTTTTTATTCCGTTAATTGCGGGAGGAATTTTGTTTATTTTGGCGTGAGTGTTTGGTTTATAAATAGATTTGACAATATATGAAAAACATCCTAATGTATTATTGAATATTAATTATACAAATTATGAGTTTGTCTACGAATATGGCTTTGGTTTTGAGTATGCTAGGTGGCGATGGAGAAAAAATCACTCAATCTATGTCCCCTGAATATAATTATAATGCAGCTCTTAATCGTATTATTGATTTGAATTATTTAAATCCTGAAAAGATGTTTAATAATGAAGAAACAGCACATTTTTCAGTGGTTGCTAAAAAAATGGGGGATGTTTCAGTGTTGGTTCAAAATATGGTAAAAAAAACAGAGAATTTAACGCCAAGTGAAGGAGTGTCTCCGTCAGGTAAATCAGAAACCAATCGTACCGTGCCTGACCAGTTAAAAAATGATAGTGAAGATTCTAAATGGGGTGAATATGCCATTATTGTGGGGCTTGTGTTGATTGTTTTAGTGGGTCTTCCTTCTGCTTTTGTTTGGCAGAATTCAAATATATTTTCCAATATGAAAACTTTTAAAAAAGAAGCGAAATAGGTTGTTTTATTTGTTAAGTGTAAGATTTTCAGAACCGTGATAACGAATACTTAGTTTTCGGGGAGTGAAATATCAAAGATTGCTTGTGGTTCAAGCACGACTATTCCGTGGACGGTTCGTTCGGGGAAGTTTTGCTGTACCCATTGAGAAACGGTATCAAAGATTGTTCCACTAGTTTGATACTGATGATGGCTTTTTATTTGAAATCCAATGGTGTCTTGCCAAGCCACTAGTGAAGAAGTGGTAGAATTTTGTAGATTCGAACGGGTTTTTCCAAAAAAATAATCAACTAATATAATTTGATTGTTGTCAGTTATTTTAATCGTTGATACAGGTACGACATTTAGTCCCTCTGGACCATTGGTAGCCAATGATTTGGCAGAAGCATTTAATAGAAAAGAACGAATTTCTGATAATTGGATATTTTGGTTCATGTTTATAAAAAATAGAGGACACTCATTGTACTCCTCTTAACTTTTGTTTGGCAAATTTTTTTGGTGCCCCCACCAAGGATCGAACTTGGGGCTTCGGTTCCGCAAACCGGCGTTTTTCCACTAAACTATGGGGACAACTTTTTTAGAGCGTTCGTATTTTAGAAAATATGGAACAATATTCAAGTTAATTTTACTGAGAAAAAATAAGTAAATATTCGACTTTTGGTTTTTGTTCGTTACAATTTGCGTGATGAAAATATTACAAGTGTTGGATTTGTTTAAGAATAAAATGGTGCAATTGCCATTACCAGAAGCAGAAAATTTTTCTACGTACCAATTAGTTTTGTTAAAAACAGAGAAAGAACAAGTGGTGGGGAAAGTGATTACGTTTACGAGAGAATTATCAAACCCATCGCTCACCGAAGGATATTCGTTTGAACGGGTTTTAACAAAAGAAGAAAGGCAAGCTTGGGAGCAAAAAATGGATGAATCGTTTGCACGTGTGATTACCGCACGAGAATTAGCGGAAAAGAATAAACTTGATATGCATTTCTTTGAATCACGAGAAGATTTTGAATCAAAGGTATACTCTTTTTTCTTTGTTTCGCCCGGAAATGTCGACTTTCGAGAATTGTTGAAAGACATGGCGCAAACGTTTAAAAAACGGATTCATTTACAGCGAGTATCGCCAAACGATCGTTTGAAAATGATTGGTGGATATGATTTAAGTGGGCGAGAAAATACCGATAATTTTGCTCGGTTTTTTAAAGAAAAACCAACCATGGATGTCGTGCGAGATCAAGGAATTATGATTCGAAATAATCCGAAAATTTATGATTTTAGTGGAAAAATTAAGGGAAGTTTGGTGTACGAAGTTGAGTTATATCGAGAATTACGGAAATATATGCCTCATATGAAACAACGAATAAAAATTGGGGACCGAGTGGGAAAAGTGAAGGGGTTAGATATTCTGCAGAATCGAGTAAAGATTGAGTTTGATGGCGGAATTATTGATTATTTTGATGTGGCGGACATTGAATACGAAAACAAAAAACCGTTACCTCCACAACGAGCTTTAGAAGTTAGGGCCGATTTAGATTTTTGGGGAGACGTGGTTTAGTGACTTTTCTTACGGGAGAGGGAAGACCCCGTATCAAGTACGGGGAATTAATATATTTGTCATTCTGGCGGAGCCCAGAACCCAAAGACAGTTTAAATTTATAAATACTTTTTCAAGCAGTTTCTTAAACATTCTTATTGTTTTATTTGAAAAACTCGGTATAACCACTAAGAAAATACCTTAAAACCAAACAAAATGTTTGTAGATGAAGCGAAAATTTCGGTGAAAGCCGGAAACGGAGGTGACGGTTGTGTTAGCTTCCGACGAGAAAAATATATTCCGAAAGGTGGTCCAGACGGAGGAAACGGTGGAAATGGCGGGAATGTGTACATTGAAGCTGTTCACAATATTCACACCTTGCACGACTACCGTTCGCAGGTTTTATTCAAAGCCGAACGAGGAAAAAACGGAGCCTTAAATAATAGAAATGGGAAATTTGGCGAACATTTGGTGTTAAAAGTTCCGGTAGGAACCCAAGTACGAAATGCTGAGACGGGTGAAGTAATTGTTGATTTGGTGCGAGAACATCAAAAAGTATTGTTAGCCAAAGGTGGAATTGGTGGAAAAGGGAATGCAGGGTTTGTGACGTCGGTTCGGCAAGCACCGAACTTTGCGGAAATCGGAGATAAAGGTGAAGCGTTAGATTTGGAACTAGAGCTAAAATTGGTAGCCGATGTGGCGATTATTGGGTATCCGAGTGCCGGAAAATCAACCTTTATTGCGACGGTTTCTAATGCGAAACCAAAAGTAGCGGCGTATCATTTTACAACGTTGGTTCCGAATCTTGGCGTAGCACAAATTCACGGGAAAGAAACGGTGTATGTAGATGTGCCTGGATTAATAGAAGGTGCTAGCGAAGGAAAGGGGTTAGGACACACTTTTTTGCGACACATTGAACGAGCTTTAGTGGTGTTGCATCTGATTCGGATTGATTCGGATACGCCAGTGGCGGATTATCAAGTTATTCGAAAAGAATTAGAATCGTTTTCTGAAACGTTAAAAAATAAACCAGAAATTGTGGTGTTTTCTCAATCAGATTTGGTTGATAATGAAATGGCTCAATTTTTACAAAACGAGTTTGAGCAAAAAACGGGGATTCGTCCGTTGTTGCTGTCGGCGGCTACGCATAGCGGAATCGACGAGTTACAAGAAACCGTTAATAAATTGCTTCCAGAAAAAGAAGTCGATGAAGTATGGGAAGAATTGCCTGTAGAACCGACCGAAGAAGTGGTTGAATATCGACCGGGAGAACAAGTTGATCCACGAAAAGTGGAAATTGCGCTGCAAGAAACGGAAAACGAAGACGGCGAAATGGTTCGTAATTGGTTGGTGGAAAATACTCGGTTAAACCAAATGGTGCGGATGACTGAGTGGGCGAGTGAACCAGCACGAGAACGGATTCAAGATGTGTTGAAAAAATGGCATATTGATAAAAAATTGTTGGATCGAGGGGCTATTCCTGGAGACAAAATTATTATTGAAGAGAAAGAATTTCAGTTGCGAGGATAACAAAATTTTAAATAAAGAATTTGTTTAGTAGATTTTTTTAGTATTTTGATTTAGCTTTGTCTTGAATGGTTGATTTTTTTATTTTTTACTGTATAATGACTTAAGTTTATTTAATAAAATAAGAAAATGGACTTTCCTGAATTTCTACAAGCTGAATATCCACAAGCTCGTATGAGTAAATATGGTTTGGCTAAAAAACCTGAGTTTAGTGCCGTGAGTGGTTACGAAAGGTTTTTTAAAGCTATTTTGCAGTATGTTAATATTCCTCGTGATCCAGATAATTCTGAGGTGTTTTCTTTAGATGGAGTGGAGTTTCGTGTAACGCCAGACATGTCTGTTGATGATGTAAAAGAAGCGTTTGAATTAAGTTTAAAGGAAAAAAAAGAAAAAATTGCTTTAGCAGATTCAAAAGTATCTTTACTTGATTTTTCAAATAAAGAGTCTGTTTTAAATTGGATTGAAGACAATACTTCTATTTTGGAAGGGATTAATAGTAAAATTGTTTGCTCTAAATTTAAAGAAAACACGGATTCTTTTGATATTTTTTCTAATTTTAAATTTGATTTAACCGATTCAAATCAAAGTTATAATAATATTATTAAGGATTTTTGTTGGTTTCATAAATTTAAAGATGAAATAGAAACTTCAGACTTGAAAAGTAAAATTAATAAGTGGAAAGAACATTTTGGAAAAGATGCAATGGCAGAAAAGTCTGAGATAAAGAGAATAAAAGATAATTTATAGAAAATCTCTCATTTGAAAAAAACAGAAATGCTTTATACTGCTATTGTATGAAGCATTTTTTTTATTACTTAACGGCTGTAATAGCATTTTTATTGCCCTTGCATGGTGGTATTACCGTATTTTTACCAGAACCTTTTCGGTGGTGGAAAGAGGTTTTGTTGCTTTTGTTGGCCTTGTTGCTGGTGGGGTTAGAACTAAAAACTATTGTAAATAAAGGGGTAAAACATTGGGTTAAAAGTTTTTCTAGAACTGAAATTTTTGCTGGGTTATTCTTTTTATGGGGGGTGATATTGCTGTTTTTAAATGCTGATATGTTTTATTCAGCTTATGCTTTGCGTTATTTATTGTTGCCCGTGGGGGTGTTTTTGTTGGTGTCTCGAGTCAATAAACAATTTTCGGCTGATTTTCAGCAAAAAAATCTCAAAAACTTCGCCCAATGGTTCGTAGGAGGTTTATTGGTCTCGGTATTGTTTGCTTTTTTGTTTCAGCAATTACAATTATCTAATACTTTGCTTTCGTTTTATTCGGCGGTGCCGTCTAGTTGGGTGCCAGGGCAAATATTACAAAAATGGCACGAAACCCACGGCTTTGTTCGTTGGCAGGGTTTATCTTCTGGGCCGATAGAGTTAAGCCATTTATTAGTTTTAGGCTTGGCGTGTTTGCCGTTCACAAAATTAAAAAAACATGGGCAATGGTTGCTCGGACTCATTTTTGTGGGGGCGGTTTTGGCTTCGTTTTCTCGGTCAGCGGTATTGGCACTTGGGGTTTTGTTTTGTTGGGAAATTAGTCAACGATATAACCTAAAAAAATACTACACAACATATAAAAAAGCGGTTTTGTTTGGGATGTGTGGATTGCTTTTCGTGGGCTGGTTGTTCGCTCCTAAAATACTGAACCGTGCGGGTACGTCAGACCATTTTACTCGTCCCGTAAAGGCTCTTCGTGTAGGATTAAAAAGTCCTGTTTTGGGAAACTTAGCCCAACTTGGCCCAGCGGCTCGTATGAAAAATTTACAAGAAAACAATAATGACCAAGCTCTGATAGCCGAAAATGTGTTAGTCGATGTCTTTGCACAAATGGGATTGGTTGGACTGTGCTTGTTTTTTCTCTTTTTGTATCAGGTTCATAAACAACTGCCTCGTCAATATCGGTCGGTATTTTATGCTCTGTTTTTGATGATGAATTTGGCTACGATTTTTGATATGACGCCTATTTCAATTGCGTATTTTTGGATGTTTGGCGGACTGGTGTATAAAAAATAGATAAAAAATATGAATTTTATTACAATACGAACGGAACGTTTTTAATTTTAGCATTATGAAAAGTCTGCATATATGGAATTTAGTACAAATTATCTTTTATTCGGGGTTAACATTTGTGTTGGCGGTGTTAGTGTTTCCGTATTTTATAGACTGGTTGAGACGGTTTAAATTGACGCAAAAAATTCGAGAGGATGGGCTGAGTGGCGGAGCCGCCAAATTGTTTCAAAAGTTGCATTTGCATAAAGCCGGAACACCCACAATGGGAGGCGTAGTTATTGTAGCGGCGGTTTTGTGTACGGTGTTATTTTCGCGAATTTTTTCTTATTTTGGTTGGATAGATCATTCGTTGCTAAATCGAGGACAAACGTATTTACCGGTTATTACTTTATTTTGTGTGGGTGTTTTGGGCGTGGTTGATGATTACTTAAATATTACGGAAAGCAGTGCCCAAAAAGGACTTTCGGCCAAAGTGAAAATGATAACGTTGATTTTGTTTTCTGTTATTGCGGCCTTTTGGTTTGTGTTTAAACTGGAATATTCGTTGATTCATATTCCTGGTATTGGTGATTTTGAGATTGGTTTGTGGTATTTCCCCTTGTTTGTGTTTGTTATTACGGGTACTTCTAATGCGGTTAATTTTACCGACGGGCTTGATGGTTTAGCGGGCGGATTACTCGCGATTTCGTATGGAGTATTTGCCGTAATTGCCTATTTCTTTGGATTGCCGTATTTGGCTATTTTCTGTTCGGTTATTGTATCAGCTTTAATCGCCTTTTTGTGGTTTAATGTGCCACCCGCCAAGATTTACATGGGTGACACTGGTTCATTGGCTTTGGGAGCCACTTTAGGAGTAATTGCGATGATGACGAATGCGTTGGCTATTTTGGTGATTGTGGGCGTGGTGTTTATTTTAGAAACTGTTTCGGTGATTTTACAATTGTTTTGGAAAAAGTATTTCAAAAAGAAACTGTTCTTGATTGCACCAATTCATCATCATTTTGAGGCGAAGGGTTGGAGTGAAACCCAAATTGTGATGCGGTTTTGGATTATTGGACTCGTTTTTGGAGCGATTGGATTGATTATTGGCTTGATTGGTATGGGAAAAGGCGTGATTTAATTTTTAAATAAACAAATAATGGCATTTATGAAAGAAAACATTTTCGAAAAAATTATTAAAGGCGAATTGCCTTGTAATAAAGTGTATGAAGATGAACACGCTTTGGCGTTTCATGATTTATATCCACAGGCAAAGGTTCATGTTTTGATTATTCCAAAGATTGTATTAAAAACCGCCAAAGAAGTAACAGAAGAAAATAAAAACTTGTTTGGACATTTAGTGTTGGTGGCGAAAAAAATTGCTCCAGAGTTGGGGTTGGAAGACTATAAACTGATGATGAATGTTGGAGAAGCTAGTGGGCAAACGGTTCCGCACGTGCATTTGCACTTACTAAGTCCTGATTACAAATCATCACTGTAGCGTTTTATGTGGCGATTCTTACACCGATTTTCGAAAGGCGTGCTGTTGGGGGCTTTGCTTCCAGTGGTGGTATTGATGACCCCGATATTATTTGTGTTTTCACAATATGACGCTCAAATATCGAGCCGAAAAGATTGTGCTGTAGTGTTTGGAGCGGCCGTTTGGAAAGGCAATAAGCCGTCACACGCGTTGTATGATCGGACTAAAACTGCTTTGGATTTGTATAAAAACCATCAAGTGTCGTGTTTAGTTCTTTCTGGTGGTCCATCAAAATATGGGACGCACGAAGCCGAAGTAATGCGACAAATGGCGGTAAAACAAGGGATTCCTAGTAGTGATATAATTTTAGATTTGAACGGTCTGTCGACGCTTGAAACATTTAAAAATTTGCCGAAAGGAAAATCGTTTGTGTTTGTTTCGAATGATTTTCATTTGGCACGAATTAAAATGTTTGCTTGGAAATTTGGATTGAAGGATTTTGATTTACAGGCGGCGAAATATCATGCGGGGCGATACGGAAAAGAGTTTTATTTTATTTTTAGAGAATTAGGTGGTTTAGCGGCTTACGGTTTGTTTTGGTGGAAATAATTATGAATAATTAAATAGTTTGTCATTGTGGTGGTACGTAATGACATGAGAATTCCTTTGAATAAGTTGAGAGAATTAATATGAAAAACAAGATTTATTGTTTCTCTAAACCTTCTCAATCGGTGCAATACTCGCTACCAATTTTTTAATACCAATACCTGGAAACGCAATAGAAAGAATTTCTCCACTAATGGTAATGATTGTTCCCACGCCCCATTCGGGGTGCTTTACTTTATCCGAAATAGCGTAATCGGTGCTGTTGCCAGCGTTGGCCGAACTACCAAAGAGGGCTTCGGTACGAGTTTTTGGTTTGGCTTGGTTTAGGCGTGCAATATTCGGGTTGGCTCGTTCGAATTCATTTATATTTACTTTTATGTCTCGTCCTTGTGAGGCATATTTATTGGCTCCGTAAGCGTTTCTATTTATTTGGTTCCAGCTTGGTTGTTGCCAACTGCTATTACTGCTTACTTCCGATGTTCGAGTAATATGTTGCTCATCTAATTCGTTTAAAAATGGAGATGGTGCCGGATAATTGGTGCGTCCAAACAACATTCGTTGTTTCGTGTGTAAAATATGACAGGTTTTTTCGGCTCGAGTAATGGCTACATACCCAAGTCGTCGTTCTTCTTCAAAATCATCAAGTGATTTTTCGCCTGACATATTAGACGGGAAAATTCCTTCTTCCCACCCAGGCAAAAACACATGCGGAAACTCCAACCCTTTACTCGCGTGGACGGTCATTAAGGTAACGGTATTGTTTTTGTCAGACATATTATCTAGTTCCGACATCAAGGCGACTCCTTCTAAAAAATCGGCTAGTGGATTATCCGTTCCGTCGTATCGAATGGCTACTGTAAACAACTCTTTCACATTCTGTTGTCGGCTTTCGCCTTCTGGGGTACCGTCATCTAAAAATTTTAGGTAATTGGTTTTTTGTAAAAGTCGATCTATTAAAATAGAAATCGGATTGGTTTGGGCGATTTCTTGGAGTTCTGAAATCATATTCCGAAACTCGGCAAAGGTCTTTTTTTTGGTGGCGTTAAGCGACTCGATGTGTTCGACTTCTTGGAGTATTTCAAACAAAGACATCGAGTATTGTTGCGAAAAGTTTTGAATGGTTTGTAATGTAGCCGCGCCTAGTTTTCGGCTGGGCACATTAATAATTCGCAAAAACGAAACATCGTCTCGAACATTAAAAATAAGTCGTAGGTAAGCGATAATATCTTTAATTTCTTTTCGGTCGAAAAAGCGAGTTCCGCCCACAATCTGATAGGGGATTTGGTGTCGTAGTAACGCTTCTTCAATTGATCGAGATTGCGAGTTCATTCGGTATAATATGGCACAATCTTTATATTCGGCTTCTTGTTTATCTACTAAATCTTGAATGCTTTCGGCAATTTTGTTTCCTTCGTCTTTTTCGTTAAAAACTTCGGTTACTTGTACCGATTCTCCTTGGTGGTTATCGGTCCAAAGTTCTTTTTTTTGTCCGGTTGTGTTATGGTTAATCAACGCATTGGCATTGGCTAATACGCTTTTAGTCGACCGATAATTTTGTTCGAGTTTTACTACCTGTGCGGCGGGAAAATCTTTCTCAAAATTTAAAATATTGGTGTAATCAGCTCCTCGAAACTTATAAATCGATTGATGATCATCACCAATTACGCATAAGTTTTGGTGTTTGTCCGATAACATGCGCACCATTCGGTATTGGGCAAAATTGGTATCTTGATACTCATCTACCATTAAATGTTGCCAACGGTATTGGTATTTGGCCAACACTGCGGGGTGATTTTCTAGCAATTGTACCGTTTTTTGGAGTAAATCGTCAAAATCCAAAGCGTTATGTTGTCGCAGTCGTTTTTGGTATTCTGGGTACACTCGTTTCACTACTTCGGTAAACATATTCGATTCGACTTCTTCGGCGTAGGCGTGGGGTGGAATTAGTTGGTTTTTTGCACTTGAAATATGACTGGCTACGGCTCGCGGTTTAATGGTTTTATCAGCATAACCAAAATCTTTTAAAATAAGTTTAATGAGACTTTGGGCGTCGGCGCTGTCAAAAATAACAAAATTTTTCGTAAATCCGTCCAAGTTTTCAATGTCTTCCCGTAAAATTCGGACACAAATCGAGTGGAATGTTCCTACCGCTGGGAGCGAAAAATTACCATGTGATTGTAAAATTTTTTCAATCCGAGTTTTCATTTCGCCGGCGGCTTTATTGGTAAATGTTACCGCCAAAATTTGTTCGGCTGGAGTGCCGTTGGCAATAATATTCGCAATTCGGTGCGTAAGCGTTTTGGTTTTTCCGCTTCCGGCACCAGCCAAAATAAGCATAGGACCACTTAAAATAGATGCGGCCTTGGTTTGTTGAGGATTTAATCCGTTTAAAATGTCATTCATCTTGGCGCATTGTAACCTATCAATTTTTGTCCGACAAGTTTTGAAACGATTTATTTTTTGTGTATTGTGGGAAAGATATAAATCTATTATACTGGTGTTGATGTTTGAGTTTTTAATGGCTTCGATTTTGGCATTTAAGCCATTGCCGAGTGTTTCTCGTCTGCCAGATTTTGAGCGACCAACACGAGTACGAGAAATTTCTCCCAATGAATTGAAACCGATTCGAGCGTTGAATGACAAAAATAATCCTGACGGAGATTTGTTTGTGGGAAAAAACGATTTGTGTCCGAAGGTTCCGGGGCGAGATTTTGGGTGTCCTACAATGAAATTACGTCAACCAAGTGTGTCAAAAAATTGGGTGTTGACGGTATCGAATAAAAAATATGAAGCTAAAGAGCAACAAGAAATTCGTTTGGGAGATGAAATATTTGTAGGGTTTCAAGACAAAAAAAATAAGAAAGTTTTCCCGATTACTAAGCCTGTAAAAATTACCGAGTAATGAAACATTTTGCTGGAAAAGTAGTAGAAGGGTTTCGAGTGGGGTCTCGTTTTGGAATTGCGACCGCTAATTTAGATGTATCGGATGAGTCTTTATTAGAAGAAGGCGTGTATTTAGTGCAAATTGAAGTTCCTAATGGGGCGAAAAAAAATGGTTTATTGCACTGGGGAAAACGAAAAACCTTTGGTTCGAGTTTTTCGGCTGAAGTTCATATTTTGGACTTTTCGGAGGATATTTATGGCGAAACTTTGACCGTTTATGTGCGAAAATTTTTGCGACCAGTGCAAATTTTTGCCAATGCTGATGCTTTGTTTACTCAAATTGAAAAAGATATTCAAACGGCAAAGAAATATTTTTTGCGGCAAGAAATCGATGCACAATGGAAAACTTTGAAGAATGCGGATTATTTGGAGCAACAAGCCGTGGAAAAAATTTCTCACCACGATTTATTTTTGAACGCACAAAATGTGCTGGTGTATGCCCCCATAAAAAACGAACTTGATTTTGTTCAAAAAATTTGCTCAATGTTTCCAAGCAAAAAATATTTTTTCCCAAAAGTTGTTGGAGATAAAATGCAGTTTTTAGAATCAAAATATGATGATTTGATAGCGGGAGCGTTTGGGGTTTTAGAACCTAAAAACGAAGCCCCTAAATTTGATACTGACGAGCCTTGTTTTGTGTTTGTTCCTGGGCAAGCGTTTGATAAGTTGGGAAATCGTCTTGGTCGTGGTGGGGGATTTTACGACAAATTTTTGTCTGAATTACGAAAAGAAAACAAATTTGTTTATACGACAGCGGTTATTCCTAAATTTGCTTATTTTAGCTGTATTCCAACTGAACCACACGACCAAAAAGTAGATGAAGTGATTTTGGTAGAGTGAGAAGCTGATTTTTTGGAAAAATATAGAAGTTTGGTATACTTATAAAAATGATAGAACGAACGTGTCGGGCGTCGGGAGAAAAATTTGTGATAGCCAAAGAAGATTTGAAATTTTACGCGAAAATGGGCGTTATTACGGCGGAGCAGTTTGACCAGTTAGTTAGTTTACGAGTGGATGAGTCAGAAAATATAAGTGAAATAAATATTCCACAAGAATTACTCATTGGTTTGCCAACCTTATGTCCTGAAGAACGACAAAAGAATCGCTTAATTTTTCGGAATTTAAGAAAATTATATCAACGAAAATGTGACGCTACCGGAAAGAATTTAGTGTCTTGTTATTCGGCTGAGGTTTCAAATCCCGTGTACGAAAATTCATATTGGTGGGGAGATGCTTGGGATGGTTTTGATTACGGACAAGATTTTGATTTTACAAAACCGTTTTTTGAGCAATTTGGGGAGTTATTTACAAAAGTACCAGTTCCGCATGGGTTTAAGTTTTTGAATGAGCAATCGGAGTATATAAATGGGGCTAGTAACTGTAAAAAATGTTATTTGGGGTTTAATATTGATTATTGTGAGGATTGTTTGTATTTGGAAAATTCAGGAAAATCCACCTCTTGTGTAGATTGTCTGGGAATTACTAATTGTGAGTTGGGCTACGATTTAGTTGATTGTAGAAATTGTTATAATCTAGTCTCTTCTCAGAATTGTGTGAATTGTTCAGACAGTTTTTATTTGCGAGATTGTCGGAGTTGTAGAAATTGTATTGGTTGTGTTAATTTGATTGGAAAAGAATATTATGTGTTCAATGAAAAAGTTTCAAAATCAGAATTTTTAGAAAAAAAGAAAGCACTGGAAAAGAAATTAATTGTGGAACAGGTGTTGAAATACTTGTCTAATTTTCGCTCAAATTTTGCTCGACGATATTATGTGGGAACGAAAAATGAAAATTCAACGGGAGATTTTATTAATAATACCAAAAATATAAAAAGTTGTTTTGATTGTTATGAATTAGAAGATTGTAAGTATTGTGACTATGTTTTCAAAGTAAAGGATTCGATGGATTATGATGTTTTTGGGGATAATTCTTTTTTGATTTATAATTCTATTGCTACTGGTCCAAACTGTTCGTTGAATGTTGCCTGTTCTTGTTGTTGGTCTGGTTCGAGTAATAATTTTTATTCTCATTTGATATCTTCGTGTCATAATTGCCTCGGCTGTGTGGGATTAAAACACAAACAATACTGTATTTTGAATAAACAATATACAAAAGAGGAATACGAAGAACTGTTGCCAAAAATCATCGCCCATATGAAAAAGACTGAAGAATGGGGAGAATTCTTTCCAGCGAATATGAGTCCATTTGCGTATAACGAAACGGTGGCACAAGAATATTATCCACTAACAAAAGAAGAAGCCTTAGGAAGAGGCTACAAATGGAAAGACGAAACCATCAATAAAAAATATGAAACACTGAAACAATCATTTGACTGGAACCAAATACCAGATGATATAAAAGAAGTCGAAGATGATATACTTACAAAAGTGTTGTTTTGCGAACGAAGTGGAAAACCATACAAAATTCAAAAGGCGGAACTAAAATTCTACCGTAAAATGAATCTACCAATTCCGCACCTACATCCAGATGAACGACATAAAGATAGAATGAAATTGAGAAATCCACGAAAACTGTACGAACGAACCTGTACGGATTGTCAAAAAGAAATCCAGACCACCTTTGCACCGGAGCGTCCGGAAAAAATACTGTGCGAAAATTGTTATTTAAAAGTAGTTGATTAAAACGCTTGTAAGTTTTGTTAAAAAATCTACCCTAGTTTTGATGTTAAAAATACAGAATTTGGTGGCAAAACTTGGCGTAAAAGAAATTTTAAAAGGCGTAAATTTAGAAGTTAAAGTGGGAGAGATTCATGCCATTTTAGGTCCCAATGGAAGTGGAAAATCAACTCTTGGGCGAGTGTTGCTAGGAGATGAAAAGTACGAAGTAGAAAGCGGAGATGTTGCGTTTTTAGGTGAAAATTTATTAGAAAATGAGCCGCACGAACGAGCCAAGAAAGGATTTTTCTTGTCGTTTCAGGCGCCACCAATTTTAGATGGAGTAAGTGCCAAAGATTTTTTGTTTGCGGCTAAAAAATCGATTGATGAAAATTTTACGTCTAGTTTTAAATTACAAAAAGAGTTAAAAACCCATTTAGCCGCAATGCATTTAGATGAAGAGTTTTTGGATCGAGAGTTTAATAAAGGGGCCTCTGGAGGAGAGCGACGAAAAATGGAAATGGTGTCGTTGTTAACCCTCAATCCGAAACTGGCGTTTTTAGATGAAATAGATTCGGGAATTGATGTTGATGCCCGAAAATCAATTGGGGTGGCTGTGAGAAATTTTATGAAGCACGACGATAAATCGTTAATTTTGGTAACGCATACCGAAAAATTCTTAGAAGAAGTGGTGCCAACGCACGTACATATTTTAATGAACGGAAAAATCGTGCGCTCTGGTGGAATAGAATTAGCAGAACAAGTACAAAAAAATGGCTTTCGCGAATTCTTGCCCAAACGGAAAGGGTTTACAATGAGTTAAGTGGTTTGTTCGGTTTTTTCTTTTATTTCATCAGGAAAAGAAATTTCTTTTAGATAGACTAGTAATTCGGCAATATGAAGAATGTGGTCAATAGGAGTTCCGTTCGACTCTGCTTTAAATCGTTCTATAATATCTTTTTTTCCTTCTATACTGTTTTTAAAGCTATTTTTACCAAAATTTTCACTCTTTTTGCGAGATATTATCTGTTGAGTTAAGTTTTTTATATGTTTGTTTTTTTCTACGTTATAAATATTGATAAGGGCTTCCATTGCCAGAGTATAACGACCTTTATTATCGTAAGCACTTTTCTTATTAAATTTTTCCTTTTGAATTTTATATAAAAGACGGAGTGCGTTGTTTAAGAATTTTTTTTGTTGTTGTCTTTTATTTTCAATTAATTTTGAAATATTTATGTTTTTGAATTTTTTTCTTGTTTCTGTTTCAAATGTTTGTTTTTGTGTATCTTCATAATCTTCTGGATTTGAGAGTTCGGTGAATTGATTTCTTAAGGCAATAATAGATTTAGAAAATTTTTCTAGCAGATGCGGAATATCTAATTCTTTTGTATTTATTTTTGCTTCCAATGTTTCGATTATTTCATGTGTTGGTGCTCCGATAAACCACGGACATTGTATCTCTGTGTACCAAGAATTATTAATTCCTGGTTGTTTTTTCTTTTTTACGCCAACGTGATTGTAAATTGAATCTTCTTCGGTATTTTCTATTGAAGTGATTTGAGGATGACTGTTATTTGATATTCTTTCTTCAAACAAATTTATTGCTTGTTCAAAAATATTTTTCCCAGGAGTCTTTGAGGGTTTTTCTGCTATTGAATCTGTTCCTTCATCTATTAAATCTTCTTCAGGATTTTTAAACAGGAATGAAGTGTTTAAAGATGTGGATTGGAATTTAAATAAAATTTTCATGATATTTTTTATTATCTTGATGATTATACCTTGTTTTTGTTTTTTGTCAACTTGTTAAAATATTTCATTTATACAAAAAACACGCCAATAGTAGCGTGTTTTTTCTTTTTGAAAACTCTTATGAGAATGTTAGTTTTGTTTGCTCGGCCGAAACTTTGACCTTATCTTTAACCTTTTTGTCTAAAATTTGTAAGGCGAGGGGATTAAGGAGTTCTTTTTCGATGGCTCGTTTGAGTGGTCTAGCTCCAAAATCGGGGTCAAATCCGGCTTGAATAAGGAACTCTTTGGCTTGGTCGTCGACTGATAATTCTAAATTTTGGTTTTGTTTGAGTTGTGTTTGTAATCGTTTTAGTTGAATTTCCAAGATTTCGGCAATGTTTTCTTTGGTGAGCGATTTGAATGAAATAATGTCGTCTAATCGGTTTAAAAACTCTGGGCGTAATCCGTGTTGAATGAGCCCTTGCCGTACGGCTTTGTCTTCGGTTAAATCTTGTCCGGCCAATAAGTTTGAAGTAAAGATTATGAGTGTGTCTTTAAAGTTTACGCGTCGTCCTTTGCGGTCGGTTAAATGTCCGTCATCGAGTATTTGTAAGAACAGATTGAACACATCGCGATGGGCTTTTTCGATTTCGTCAAACAATAAGACGCTGTATGGTTTTCGTCGGACTTGCCCTGTTAATTGCCCTTCTTCGTCGTGCCCAATGTATCCTGGTGGCGATCCAATCAGTTTTGACACCGAATGACTTTCCATAAATTCCGACATATCAAATCGAATTAAGGCCGTTTGGCTGTCAAACAATTCTTGTGAGAGTAATTTGGCGAGTTCGGTTTTTCCAACTCCCGTTGGACCAAGGAACAAGAACGATCCAATTGGTTTTTGGTGGTTGGTAAGTCCGGTTCTGTTCCGTCTAATAGCGTTTGCGGTAGCAACCACAGCCGATTTTTGACCAACCATGTTTTCGGCTATTTTTTGTTCGAGTTGTAAGAGTTTTTCGGACTCGGTTTGCGTTAATTTGGTGGCTGGAATTCCGGTCCAACGAGCAATAATAGACGCAATATCGCTTTCGGTAATGGTTTCTTTTACCAGTTCAGATTCGCTGTTTCGTGCCAGCACAGTTTTTAATTGGGCTTCTAATTCTGGAATTTTTCCGTGTCGGAGTTCGGCTACGCGCGCAAAATCAGCATTTTTTTCGGCTCGTTCGGCTTCAAAGCGTAAACTTTCAAGTTGTTCTTTTAGTTTCGTTTGCGCTTGTAAGTGTTCTTTTTCGGCTTGCCATTCGGCGGCCACTTTTTGTAATTCCGTTTCTAAATCAGCCACTTTTTTTTCGGTTTGTTTTAGTTTTTCTGGTTTGGTGTTTTCTTTTTTTAGCGCTTCTTTTTCAATTTGTAAGGTTAGTAATTTTCGTTTTAGTTCACTGATTTGTTCTGGTTCTGATTCGATTTCGAGTTTTAATTTACTCATGGCTTCGTCAATCAAATCAATGGCTTTATCGGGTAATTTTCGGTCTGGTAAATACCGCACTGATAAATTTATGGCCGAAATTAGGGCATCATCAGTAATTTGTACTCCGTGATGCAATTCGTATTTTTCCCGAATTCCACGCAGAATCGCTAAGGCTTCTTCTTGGTTCGGTTCGTCTACGGGTACGGGTTGAAATCGTCGTTCGAGGGCGGCATCTTTTTCGATGTATTTTCGGTACTCGTTAATGGTGGTAGCCCCTACACAATGTACGCTTCCTCGGGCAAGGGCTGGTTTTAGAATATTTCCAACATCCATTCCGCCTTCTTGGTTTCCGGTTCCTACAATGGTGTGCAATTCATCGATAAATAAGATGACTTGTCCGTTTTGTTTTTCAATGGCTTTCAGCACTTTTTTCAATCGCTCTTCAAACTCTCCTCGGTATTTGGCTCCGGCCACGAGTGAGGCTAAATCAAGGGCTAAAATGCGTTTGTTTTTTAGGCTTTCCGGCACTTGTTTTGTAAATATTTTTACGGCCAGTCCTTCGGCAATGGCGGTTTTTCCTACGCCGGGGTCTCCTACCAAAACGGGGTTGTTTTTGGTTCTTCGAGATAAAATTTGAATGGTTCGTCGAATTTCTTCGTCTCGTCCAATGATTGGATCGATTTTTCCTTGTTCGGCGAGGGCTGAAAAATCAATACAGAATTTTTCCAAAACTTGGTTTTTTTCGTCTCCATCAGCCGAATCAATAGTTTCTCCTTGGCGAATATCAGCAATGGCTTGTTGTACATTTTTTTTGTTTAGTCCAAAGTTTTCTAATTCGGTTCGAGTTTCGTTTTGGTTTTCAAAAATAGCCAAAAATAAGTGATCAACACTCAAAAATTGGTCTTTCATTTGCTTTTGCAGTTTTTCGGCGTCTAGCAAAAGGGTCGAAAACTCTCTACTTGGGGTACGATTGGCCCCGGATACTTTGGGTTGATTCGCTACTTTTTGTTCTACAAAGTTTTGTACCAAACTTGGTTGGATACCAATTTTTTTTAGAATAGTAGGAATAATAGAATTTTTATTTTGTAAGGCGGCTAATAACCAATGGTTAATGGTGTATTGTCCGGCTTGGTGTTCATGGGCAATTTTTTGCATATCCGCAATGGATTGCGCTGCGATAGTGGTCCAGTTATCAAAGTTCATGTATTTGTTTTTATTAAAATTAGCACTCTCATTATAAGACTGCTAAATTTAAAAGTCAAATAGAAAAATTATCCTTGAACGTGAATTTTAAAAATGAACTTTTCTAATGCTTTTCGTGACAGAGTTCTTCTTCGTATTCAATTTCAATGGTGTTGTGTTGAATTCCCTGTTGTTCAAGGCGTGTTTTTAGTTGTTGTTTTAGTTTTTTTATTTGGGTTTTATTGGTTTTTTCTGGTACAACCACGTGTCCACTCAGCACATTTTTTTCACCATCGAGTGACCAAATGTGAAGGTCGTGTACGCCTAACACCGGTTTTTCTTGTTTGATGATGGCTTGTATATTTTGGAGTGAAATATTTTGTGGAGTAGTTTGTAAAAAGAGTAGGATGGTTTGTTTGAGGTTTTTTACTACGCCGTACAAAATATAAAGCGTAATGAGGATTGATAAAATAGGATCCAGTATATCAATTTTGGTAAAACTCATCACGATACTAACAATAAACACGGCCACCCACCCAAGCACATCTTCGAGCAAATGTAGGGAGATAACTTTTTCATTCATATTTTCTCCGTGAGAGGTTTTGAATACGGCGGCACCGTTAATAATTATTCCTAAAATTGATAAGAAAATCATCCCCTTTGTATCAACCGTTTCAGGATGAATAAGTCGCGGTAAAGCACTAATAAGAATAATAATTGACCCAACTAAAAGTATCAAAGCGTTGATAAGGGCGCCCAGTAACGAGAGTCTTTTGTATCCATATGAAAAAGTGGGGGTCGGTTTTTTGTTTGATTGTTTTTCTAAAAACCAAGCCAGTCCGAGTGAGAAAGAATCGCCTAAATCGTGTAAAGCGTCTGACATAATGGCCATACTATTGGTCATGAGACCACCGATAAGTTCAATAATCGTAAAACTTATATTTAAGAAAAAAGCGGTTTTTATGTTTTTGGTGCTAGAATGATGATGGTGTCCGTGGTGAGTGTGATGCATGAAATGATGGTTAAAATAAATTCATTTGTATATTTTCGTCGTCTTTGTCGGTACTTTTTGTGTTGGTAGCAATTATTTCTTCAAGCGTTTTTTGTTCGACGCCTACTTTTATTTTTTCTAAAAAAGTTGCTTCGTCCCATTGAGAAATGCCGAATGCTTCGGCTTTGGTTTTTTTGCTACCCGCTTTTTCACCCACAATTAAAACATCACAATTTCTGCTAATGCTCGATAATATTTTTCCGCCATTATCAACCAATAATTTTTTAATTTCGTCTCGGCTAAATTGACTAAAAGAGCCGGTGATAACAAATTTTTTCTGATTAACGTGCTGATTAATAATCTTTTTTTGTTTGGGAAAGAAAAAACGAACTTCTTGTTTGCTGAGTTCTAAAAACAGGTTTTTGGTGGTTTCATCGTGCCAAAATTCAAGAAAACTTTGTGCCACTACTTCACCTAATCCGTCTTGGGCTAACAGTTGTTCGAGTGCGATTTCTAATTTTGTTAGCGCCCAGAATTCGTCAGCTTCTCGTGGAAGGTTGTGAATAACGTGGCTTAAAATCTTGGCGTTTTCGGTTCCTATGTGTCGTATGCCTAGGGCGGCTAAAAATAATGGAAAGGATAGTTTTTTTTGTTTTTTTAAGGCTGAGAGCAAGTTTTCTATTTTTTTGGCTTTAAACCCTGGTAAATTGGCTAAATCTAATGGAGTGAGTTTCCAAAAATCGGCGACCGAGTGAATGAGTTCTAATTCGAGCAAGGCTTCAATTGTTTTTTTTCCGAGTCCTTCGATTTTTAGTTTTTCGGCAAAAAAGATAAAATTAGCTTGTTTCTTGGCTGGACAATGTGTGTTTGTACATCGATAAACGGTTTCACTCGTATTTAAACTTTGTGCACATTCGGGGCAAGTGGTAGGGAATTCGGGCACTTGTTCGTCTCCGTTACGCAAACTTTCGATGGGGGCTAATATTTCGGGAATAATATCTCCGGCCTTACGGATAATAACGGTGTCGCCAATGAGCACTTTTTTTCGTTCGAGTTCTTCGGCGTTATGCAAAGTGGCACGACTAACGGTCGATCCAGCAATGTTTACGGGTTTTAAAATTCCGACTGGGGTAATGGCGCCGGTTCGTCCTACCTGAAAATGAATATCGAGTAGTTTGGTGTATTTTTGTTCGGCTGGAAACTTCCAAGCCATCGCATATTTAGCGGTTTTGGCGGTGTATCCAAGCCGTTTTCGGTCAGCAAAATTATGGACTTTAATGACGAGCCCGTCTATGTCGGTATCGTTTTTTACTCGTATATTTTGCTCGTTCATCAACAAACAAAAATCAATCACTTGCTCGATATCATCAAAAATTTTCATTTCTGGTTGATGGGGCAAGTGCTGGGTTTCAAAAAAATCAAAAAGGTCTTGCTGAGTAGTAATATTAAGATTTTCTTCTGGTGTGAGTGGTTTTAAATCGTACAGATTGATTGATAAATTCCGTTCGGCGGCGATTTGTGGGTCTAATTGTCGCACGCTTCCAGCGGCGAGATTCCTGGGATTGGCAAAATTTTCGTCGGGGTGTTGTTTTTGTAAGGTTTCAAACACACTACGTTTTATAAAACATTCACCACTTACTTCAATATTGAGCGGTTGGGGGAGTTGTAATGGCAAATTTTTAATCGTTTTAATAGTGTGAGTAATGTCTTCACCCACAAATCCATCGCCACGAGTGACCGCCTTTTGCAGTTGTCCATTTTGGTACCACAAAGTTACATTTAGTCCGTCTATTTTGTATTCAACTGAATATTCGACCGATTTGGTTTTAAGGAATTTTTTAATCCGAGTATCAAACTCTCGTAATTCTTCGGGTTCAAACGCGTCTTGGAGCGAGAATTTTCGGTTTTTATGCGTTATTTTGGGTAATTTCCCACTTAATGGAGCGCCTACTCGTTGGGTGGGAGAGTCGGGAGTAATAAGTTCGGGGAATTGGCTTTCTAGTTCAATTAATTCGTATTTTAGTTGGTCTCGTACCGATTCAGGAATAATTTCGGTGTCGTCGTTAAAATACGCATTTATGGCTTTCCATAACTGAGTTTTTAGTTGTGCTATTCTTGTCTTAGCTTGTTCTTGGTTCATGACAAAAATAGTATAAATGTTTTTGTTTGTTTATGTTGTTATTTTTTATTGACTTTTTACTTTTCTTGTTTTATAATGCATGTGATTCTTAATTAAAAAAAACTATGAACAATTTTCTAAAAAAAATAGGGGGAGGATTGGATATTGATCATCAAATGCAACAAGAAGAAATCGAAGAGTTGACTTCTGAGTTAAAGGGACGTCTTTCAGTTATTCAAAGTTATCTTAAAGATTATAGTGATGAGATATTATTGAAAAATATTGAAGAAGAACGCGAGAGAATTAGAGTAAGTAGTAATATCATACAGAGTTTGGAGAGTAGCACTGAATCATCAGATTTTGAACATGATATCTGTAAAGAACGATTAGAACTTGAAAATGCAGAAGAATGCCTGAAATTATTGCAAAAAGAGGCTGTGGAACGAGGTATTTGGGAAGATGTAAAAGGAGTTGCTGATGATTTTAATAAAGGAGTTTCGGCTCAAATTAATTCTGACCCGGAAGGAGAAATTCAACAAGGGATACGAGTTCTGACAGAAGAAGGTTTGTCTGCTCAGCCAGTGAAAATTCATAATGAGACCGTTAATGTTGATACTGGAGGGTTAATTATAGAAATAGGGCAATGGAATTTGTTGTTAGATGAAAATAATGGTGAATTTTCTTTGTCTACACCACCTACTGTTCCTAGTGGACATCATATCTTAGCAAAAAGTAAAATTTTGAAATTGCAACCAGGAAAGACTTTTTCTATTGGTAGAAAGCACGAATTGTTTAGTGATAACAAAGAAGACCCATTCATGTCTCTTAATCATTTAACAGTTGAATTAGATTCTGATGGAACCGTGCTTCTTACGGATCACTCTACTAATGGAACAACGATTTCTAAACAATCTTAGCATAATTGCACAAGAAAAACACCGCCCTTTGGGCGGTGTTTTTTTATTGTTTTTTAATTTTTATTATTTCTTAACCACTTCAATTCCAGGCAGTTTTTTCCCTTCTAAAAATTCTAGCATCGCTCCTCCACCAGTTGAAACGTGGGTGTATTCTGATTGATCAATGCTAAACTTTTTCAGGGCATCAAGCGTGTCTCCACCCCCTAAAATAGTTTGTAGGTCTTTGTTTTGTGCTAAGAATTGCGCAATTTTTTCGGTTCCGTTTCGGTAGGCGTCTTTTTCGTATAATCCAAATGGTCCGTTCCAAATAACGGTTTTTGAATGTTCAAGGACTTCTTTATAACTAGAAACGGTGTGTGGTCCTAAATCAAATATTTTTAGACTTCCGCTAATATCTTCTCGTGGGAAATCGAGCGCTTTACCGTCAATCTCATCCGCCGCAATTACGTCGATTGGCATATGGAATCCCGTTTGATGTTGCTCGGCAATGGCCAACACTTCTTGAGCGGTTTTAATTTCAGCTTCTTCGTACAAACTTTCTCCGACATCAAACCCTTTGGCCGCTAAAAAGGTGTTAGCTAGTGCACCTCCAATGCAAATGTTTTCAGCAGTGCGGGCAAAATGTTTTAGTACGGCTACTTTGGTTTCCATTTTGGCACCACCGACTAAAACAGTAAGTCCGGCAATTTTTTTATCGCTTAAAAATGGCGATAAATGTTCGACTTCGCTTTCAACCAGTTTTCCGGCCACACAAGGGATTTTACCGGCAAATCCTACAACGCTGGCATGCGCTCGATGAGAAACTCCGAATCCGTCATTTACAAAAATGTCGGCTTTGGTGGCGTCTAAGATTTGTTGAATGAAGGCTTCGTCGTTCTGTTTTTCGCCTGGATAAAACCGAATATTTTCGTGTAAAACTACTTGGTGTTCGGTGGTATTGGCATCAAAATTTTCGGCGAAAAATACGGGTTGTTCTAACAGTTTTGTTAATTCGTCAGACACAATCTCTAATGAGAATTGGCTGTTATATTCACCCTTTGGGCGTCCAAGATGTGATAAGATATGTACTTGTTTGGCTCCATGTTCCAAACAATATTCGATGGTTGGCAAAGAGGCTTTTACGCGGGTGTTTTCAGAAATTTTCCCATCTTTAATAGGAACATTTAAATCGGCTCGGATTAAGACAACTTTGTCTTGTAACTGTATCGAATCGAGTGTTTGAATATGGTTCATAAAATGAAAGAATTAAAATCACCTTTATTGTATGGATTTATTTTCTTTGGAGCGAATTTTTTTTGACTTTATTGCATTGCTTTTTTCTCTTTTTTTTGGTACAATGCTCTGAATTATTTTGAATCTATGAAAAAAATTATTGGAGTCTTGGTCTTGGCATTGTTTAGCCTAGGAGTGAATTCTGTGTTCGCAAAATCGTCGTTTCCTGATGGGGGGGAATGGCGAGAATTTACGTTAACGGGGTATTATTCTCCTTTGCCCAATCAACCCTATTTTTTAACGGGAAGTTACGAATCGGAAATACGGCTTAATGGTCGAGGAAAACACGGGGCAGATGGAACCATTGTTTACCCAGGAATGATTGCGGCTCCAAAGAATTATGCCTTTGGAACTTCAATTTGTTTGCCCAATTTTGGCTGTGGAAAGGTGCATGATCGTGGTGGAGCGATTGTGAATAAAGGACAAAGGAAATTGGCTCGACACGACCGATTAGATTTGTGGATGGGATATGGTGAAGCCGGATTGTTACGGGCGTTGTCTCTTGGGGTAAAGCATGTGAAAGGGAAGATTTATCCTCATAAGAATATTCCAGTAGCGGTTAACTTTACGGTTCCTTCATCGCTAGAAAATTTGATTGACGCAGGGAAGTATCCGTCTTTTGAAAAAAATCTTTCTTTTGGAAGCCGTGGTGAGGAAGTGAAGATTTTAAAACAAAATTTGCAACGGTTCGGCATCGAAGTCGATAATTCGCCTGTGTTTGATGAAAAAACGAAGCAGGCGGTTTTAAAATTTCAATTACAACATTATGTGATAGAGAATAAGACACAGGCAGGAGCAGGAATATTTGGACCGAAAACTCGTTCAAAATTAGCGGAATTAGTTTATAAACGGCAAGTGCAACAAAAAATTACCGAACTTTGGAATTCGTTTCGTTTCGAAAAAGAGTTAAAGAAAGGTAATCGTTCGGCTGATGTGGTGCGGTTACAACAATTATTGATTCAGAAAGAGTTTTTGCAGGTTCCAGCTACGGGGTATTTTGGACCAAAAACGAAACGGGCTTTAACCGAGTTTCAGTTATCAGAAAAACTAATTGCTTCTCGAACTCAATTTGGCGCGGGACTCTTTGGACCGAAAACTCGGAAACGAGTGAATCAGTTGTTATCTCAGAAAAAGAAATATTTTCAACTCGAACAGTCAGCCGTAACGGCCTACCAAAAAGTACGGAATCATTTTTTGGCTTTAGCCGATTAAAATACTACAAAACGCATTCTTGAAAAACCGTTCTTTGGAGGATTTATTCGACAGCGTATTTGTTTTTGGTATTATTTTGAGCGATGAAAAAAATAATACTTGTAGCGGTAGCGGTTTTGGCAGCAGGTGGAACTTGGTTTCTTACGGGGGCCAAACTTCCTCAAATGCCGAAAATTATTTGGGAACAAACATCCGATGAGGTTCCAACGGTGGCAACGACTATTTCAGGCGTGTTGTTTCCGTTTGATGTGTCAGTGGCAACAAAAGCCACTCATAGATTAGAAAAAGACAATAAATTAGTGGCTTTAGTGGCGTCGGATGTAGTGAATTTAGAAATTTTTGAAGGGCGAAATGTTGATTTAACGGGATTTTCTAAATCAGAAGGAAAACGAAACGTGTTTTGGGTGCATTCAATTGATTTAAAAGAAGATTTAGATCATTTGGTGGCTGATGAAGAATTGTTTACTGATACATATGTGCAAGGAAAAGGGTATACGTTCTTGTATCCAAAAACATGGGAAATGTTTATGGCGCCGGATGGAGCGTTGTATTTTTCACAAAAAGGTGATGTAAATCGACGAGCCTTTTTTGTTTTTAATGTCAAAGACGTGGAAGAATCTGATGCCGAAAAAGAACGAAATGTGCTTATTTCTGGGTTGAAAGGGGTTAAGAAAATTACTTCTGAATCAAAACGAGAACATCAACTAATTGAATTGTTTTCAGCTGATGGAGCTAAAAAATATGTTTTCCAATTTAATTCGTTATTTGAAGAATTTGAAAAAAAACAAGCCTTCTTTGCTTTATTAAATTCGTTTGTAACGGGTGATGAAGCGGTTCAAAAGGCTATTGTTGAACGAAAAAAACAAATTGCGGATCAAAAAGAAAAATTGCTCAAAAAGAAAAATGACTTATTGGAAATTCGTTCCCAGTTAGAAGCATTAAAAGCGGCTGAAGCTCAAAACGAAAATGGTGTAACTTCTCAGAAAGACGAGGAGGGAACTTCGGTTTTTGATAATTTGATTGAGTTTACCAAAACGGCCGAAACCGAAAATGAGAACAAAAAAGAGGTAATAGAAGCGGAAGAAAACCAAATGCCTCAAGTAGAGACAAAACCAACAGAAGAAACGCCGAAAGTAAAATCTGACCTTAACGATTTTAATAATTTGATTAACGCAAAAGCGTATCGATATGGAAGCAGTTTCTTAAAATTGTCATTACAAATTCCTTATGGGTTTTGGTTCCAAAATTTTGGAAATGTAAATAATACCATTGCTACTATTGGAGTACAAAAAAGTCCGATTGATGGTTTGGCAGGAACTGATTTCCAGATTGAATTAATAAAAAAAGAGGGGGGCGTGTCTGCGGTGACAGAAACAGAAAAAGATGGGAAGATAGTTATTGAAATGCCTCGTCCTGGATTTAAAAATTCTTTTATTCGAATTTCTGGTTCACCTGAATTTAGAGATGCGATGCATTCGGTTCGTTCAACCATTCAATAAAAATAGTGTGATTGTTGGCCAAAAAAATACCCGTGTTCTAGCGGGTATTTTTTTCTTGTGTTTTGGTTCTTTGTTTTTGGTTGACTTTGTCATTACATTTGCTATAAATTTTTCTGTCTTTAACTTAATAAAATTATGGCACACATTCAATTACGGATTAATTATGAAGATAAACAAGCCGCCCAGGCGGTACTAGATTCGCTGGGCTTAACTATGTCGGGCGCTATAAAATTATTTTTGAAACAGGTCGTACGAGAACAAGCTCTACCTTTTTCGGTTTCGGTTGGGGGAAATACGGTGAAATCAGTTTCTCAAAATAAACCAGCTGTTTCAGAAAATAAAATGAAAGAGTGGAGTGGGTTTGCGGTAAAGAAAATCGGGGAGTGAGAGCGATGGAAACATCGGATACGGCAGAAATAATACAAAAATTTTGCGAAGATTTTGGTATTTCTTTCTCGGTAGTGGTGGTTGTGTGTGGAGATACGTCTACCATAGTCGGACACAAAATCGTTTCTACGTTGAATGATTATAATTGTGCTTCCAGGTGTGAAGCGATATCTTGTGTTGAAGGGCGAGATAAAACTGTTTTGGCGGTAGAACATTGGTTTGCGTCGAATAGTTTTGGGTGTGATGATTCCCTTTATTCTTATTGTGTGTTTCTGTTAGAAAGTTTTTTTTCGCAGACCCGTGTTTTAGTAACGGTGTCTCCTTTTGGGGCCAATATTCCTTCAGATAAAAAGATTTTGGCCATATCTAGATTTGAAACTATGCCACGGTTGTCCTATTTTTCGGGAAAATATGCGGTCGTTTTTTCAACCGAAAAAGTACATCGCTCCGAATTAGACACGATGTCATTACCTACGATTAATTATATGGTTGGAGTAGAAACTAAACTTCCTAAAAAACTTGCTAAACGAGTGTGTGAAGAAATTTTAGGACAAAAAGTTGTAATGACACACGTAAAAATCCCTGTTTAAATCAAGATGTTCTCAGTGGGGGACTGTTTTTTTTTATTTAAAAATCTTGTTGTCTATCCATGGCTCGATTGGCGAGTTCATCGGCTTTTTTGTTTTTGGCTCGTGGAATATGTGTAAACGATATTTCTAAAAAGTTTTGGGCTAATTCTTTGGCTTGTTGGAAGAGTATTTTTATTTGTGGGTGTTTTACTTTCCAGTTCCCATTCATTTGTTCTATAGCCAGTTTGGAATCTAAAAAGACTTGTAAATGGGTGATTTCTAATTTTTGTGCTTGTTGTAATCCAAGAATGAGGCCATGGTATTCAGCAAAATTGTTTGTGTTGATGCCCGTGTATTTTCCTCCTTGCCAAAGAATTTCTTTGTCTTGGTTGTAAATCACGGCTCCGGCTCCAGAAACTCCAGGATTCCCTCTTGATCCTCCGTCGGCACAAAGAAACCCTGTTTTTTTAGGTTTTTCCTTAAATCGGTCGTCTATATTTGCAAATAAGTTCATAAGGTGGTTGGTATGCTACGAATAGACTATAAAAAAAAATAAATTTTTGTCACGATTCTTTCTTCTTCAAACATAATTGCAATTTTTTTTGCAACAATCGTTTTTCTTCTTCGTTATTCTTAATTAATAAAATATGTTTTCTTATTTTTTCCTTTAAATTTTCAATTTCTTTCTTCAATTCATTGGAATTCATTTGTTCTATTCGATGTTTAAATACTCTTAACTCATCGTTTTCTAAAGACTTCATAATTGTTATTAGCGGGTAACTTGTTGTTTGGTTTTGTATCTGATTCCTTGCATAATGTGTTCTGCTTTTATGAGGCCTCTTTTAATTACTTCAGATAGTAAAATATTCCATTCTTTTCGTGTAGAAGCTATTTGTGAATTCAATTCTTGTAGTTCGGATTTGTATTTGGCAATGTTATATTTGTGTTTTATGGTTTCTAATTTAATATTTAATGTTTTTAAAAACTCAAGTTTTTTGCGAATCGTTGAAAAATATAACAGAATTTTATTGTTATCAAGCTCTGAGAGAGAATCTATTCGTTCTTTAAATTCCTTAATTCTTATGTTCTTATTCATGGTTTAAAAAATTTGTTTAAGAGATTATATTAGAAACATTTAAGGCGAATTTATTAATCGTCGTTTTGTAAATTTAATTATTTTTTTCTATATTGTGTGTTTTATTTCTTTTTGTCAAACTATAAAAAACTCCGAATTATATCGGAGTTTCAGGTCTTATTTAACTGGCTATTATTTATGCGTCACAACAACAAGCAGGGCGAACATGTCGGGTGTGTCGGTATCCTTTTCGTAATTTTTTTTGTTCTTCTTCTGGAAGGGCATTAATTTCTTTACATTTTTCACTACAACATCCGTCCATTTTTTTGTTACATTCAGCACACTGAATAAATAATTCGTTGCAGGCTTTATTGTTACAGTTTACATAGCTGTCTGCCGACACTCCACATTGGTCACAATGGGCGATACATTCGTCTCCAATGGCTTCGGCGACTCGTCCATCAAATACATAATTTTTTCCTTTATAATTGTTGTCTAAGTTTTCTCGTTTTACTTGGTGTGCGTAATCAATAATTCCACCATGTAATTGTCCGACATTGGTAAATCCGTGGTGTCGTAGGAAGGCTGAGGCTTTTTCGCATCGGATTCCGCCTGTACAGTACAAGAGCACGGGTTTATCTTTGGGCTTATCTTTTAATTCATCTAACACGACTGGTAATTCTTCTCGGAAGGTTTCTACGTCTGGGCAAATGGCTCCGTCGAAGTGTCCAATTCGTCCTTCGTAGTTGTTTCGCATGTCAAAACAAATAGAGTCTTCTTTTTTTAGAATCTCATTAAATTCTTTAGCGGTTAAGTGTTTTCCGACATTGGTCGTGTCAAAGGCGTTGTCATCTAGTCCGTCGGCTACTAATTTTTTTCGAACTTTGATATCAAGTTTGTAAAAACTTTTTCCATCGTCTTCAACGGCAATTTTGAATGGTACATTTTTGAAATGTTTGGTTGCGTCAATGTAGGCCCGAAAATCTTCTAACAGATACGTTGGAACCGATAACTGTGCATTGATTCCTTCTTTGGCCACATAAATTCGTCCAAAAACTTGGAGTTGGGTCCAATCAAGCCAGAGTTTGTTGCGTAGTTTTTCTGGGTTTCCAATATTTACATATCGATAAAAAGAAATTGTGGTTCGTTCAAACGGTTCTCGCATGAGCCGATCTTTGAGGATTTCTTTGTTGACTTTGTTTCGAAAGTCGCCGGAGATGATATCTTTGCTTACCATTCTTCAAAAATGAGGATACAAATATAAAAATTTCTGCTACAGGATACACAAGAAAAATGAAACTTCAAATTTGTTCGGATTTTGTTTTGTTTGACTTTATTTTTTAAAAATGTTATTTATGGTGTATGGAAGTTTCAAAAGATACGTCATTTTCTCATCCAGAGGTTTTAGCGCCATATAAAGAGATATATGATTTTTTGTTCACTCCTGATTTATGCAAAGAGGATATTGCGCACTCATTAATAGATATTCGGAATGCCATTTTAAAGGCTGTTTCAGAGAAAAAAATAAAAGAATTTAAGTTTTGGTATCCAGAAACGGAAGAGGAAATTGTGCGTTTAGCAGCGTTAGACCAGTTTTTGTTGCAACCATTTAAAGAAACGAATATCTATCAATTCTTGTTACGGCAATTGTTAGTGGCTAATGTGGATTAATTCAAAAATGTTTTTGCCGGTGACGGTTTGTAATTCTTGAGCAAGTCGTCTGACTGGAACTCCAATAATATTTGAAAAGTCGCCACTGATAGTTTGCATTAAAAATTGAGCCGTACCAGAAACGGCGTAGCCACCACATCTTCCTTGCCAATCACCAAAATCTAAAAACTGGTTTATTTCGGTCTCAGAAATATCGTGACGGAATAGTATTTGGCTTGATTCAGAAAAAACAGTTTTAAATTTTTTTCCTTGGCATTGGCCGATCAGACAAACTCCAGAAACAATGTTTTGTGTTTGTCCTACAAACGATTGAATCATAGCAAAGGCTTCGGTTCGGTTTTGTGGTTTTCCGAGCGGTTTTCCGTGTAATTCAACCATGGAATCGAATCCCATGACACAAAAATCTTCGTCGGTTTGAATATTCTTGGCGACCGATTCGGCTTTTCCTTTGGCAAATAATTCAACTTGGGTTTCGAGGCTGATATCGGGACGGATTATTTCTTCGTAATGAGGTGCTTGCACTTCGTATTGTATGCCAAGGGTGTCAAAAATTTGTTGTCGGTTGGGAGAAGTTGAGGCAAGAATGAATTTCATCTATACAAATTGTAAAATAAGTCCGAGAATAAGGCAGTAGGGAACAAACCAGAGCCAATTTTTTTCGACCAGGTTAATCATCCATTTAATGCTGAGGTAAGATGCCACAAATGCTAAAACAAGGCTTGCTCCAAGTTCCAGGTTTAGTGTGGGCAGCGTTTCAACTTCTTTTAAAGTTAATAAAAATCCGCCTAAAATAGTGGGAATCGAGAGGAGAAAAGAGTATTTAGCTGCGTCTTTGCGGTTGAGTCCAACCAGAATTAAAAAGGCAATGGTGATACCAGAGCGAGAGATTCCTGGGAGAATAGCGATTCCTTGTACAAGTCCAGTTAGAGCCGCGATAAGCCACGTAAATTGATGATTTGTTTGTGGACGAAATTTTTCTGCGAGCCATAAAAATCCAGCGGTACAAAAGAGGGTAATTCCGACAAATTGAATTGATGGTTCAATTGCAAGTATTTTTTTTCCTATCAAAGCCAGTGGAACAGTACAAATGGTGGCAAGGGCTAGTTTCCAGCCAATTTTTTGTGGGTCGTTGTTTTTCCAAATTGAAACCAAAATATTTAAAATATCTTTCCAATAAACAAGAACAACCGCCAACAAAGAAGCTACATGAAGCCAAATTTCGAGCGATAAGTTTGGCATAAAACCAAAGAATTTTTGGGCTAAAAACAAATGCCCACTAGAGGAAATTGGAAGAAATTCAGTAAATCCTTGTATGAGCCCCAGTATGCCAAGTTCAAACACATTCATCGCGGGGTATTATACGGAAAGAGAAACTTTTTCTGAATTCTTTTTTCGTCGAAATGGACTGGATAGAAAGTTCCAAACTTTTTTAGGGAAATTTTTTATTTTATTCAGTCTTTTACCCCATTTAGGCACAAAATTTAGTCCAGATTTGATGGATTGCTCTTCCCTTTCTTGCCATTTTATAAGTTGTTTTTTCCAGTATTCTATTTCGTCTATGTTTGGTATTTTTTGTGTCGATTCCTGTTCTATTTTTTCTTGGGCTTCGGCGATACGATTGCGGGCTTTCTGCGACATTTTATGGGCAAAAAACGTGTTTATTAATTCGGGATGTTTTTTGGTGAGGGTTCTAATGAGTTGAAAATTTCCGATGCTAAATGGCCACATGCCTTTATTAGCAATTGCTCCTCCGTGTTCTGAGTGACGATTTTTGTATCGTAATACGATATTTTTAAGTCCCATTACGATGGCCTGATATTTTATATAGAGGATTGAAGTTGCTAAGGCACTTCCTAAAAATATACTTGGTCCGATAACGGTGGGTTCGACAAATAAATTAACGCTATCAATTCCCAGCATAGTACTGATACTATTCAAAAGACCTCTTGCTTCGGGATTTTTTAACGATTCTTGGGCTTTTTTAAGTGTTTCTGTGGGAATCACTTTTTTGGCAGTGTCGGATTTTAGGAATTTTTCAAAACTACTATCAATGTCTATCTTTTCTATATCTATTGGCTCGTCTTTTTTTGCTTCGGGTTGTGGAGTGTTGTCGACTGAAATGGAGTTGGTATCAGTTGTATTTTCTTGGTTTTCAGAAGGCTCTGGTAAGGTTTCTTTTGATTCGAGATGGTTTACTGTTTCGGGTGTTGCAGTTGGTTCTGGTTCAGAACTTTTTTCATCTTTACGCGGCTCTTCAGCGGGTTGATTGGGAGTGGGGTTTGTTTTTTCTGGTTCTTGCGGTGTTTCGTTGTCAGCAGTTGTGGTTTCTGGGTTTGTATTGTCCGCTACTTTTTCTGTGACGTCTGCCTGTGCCTTTTGTAAAGCGGCTTCCATTTCGACTAGTTTTTTAGGGGTTTTGCCAGCAAAAATCTCATCCAACTTGTCGGATGATTTGTCCGTTTTATTTGCAGGCGTTTCTGTTTTAACCGTCATTTAATTTTACTTTATTTTAAAATAAAATAAAATCAAATTTTTACAAATCTATTTCAATACCCCCATCATCATCTAATTGTTTTTCGACTTCAACAAGGTGGTTTTTAAAGTGGTGTTTTGGTTGAATCTCTATATCTTGAGCGGTTTGTGTTTGTTCAAGCCAAGTTTTTTGTTCTGGGGTGAGTGGGTGAGTGGGGGTCGGTGGTGTTGGTTGTTTGTCAGATTCAGGATTTCGGGTTGGTTGTCCATTTTCTTCGACGTGCCGAACGGCCAAACTGGCTAATAAATCTTTTAAGGCTGATTCTTCGGTAAAGTTGCGCTCGTTGGTCATTATTTCTTTATTTTTAGAAATAACTTGTTCCATGTAATGCGGGCGATGAACGTTTTTTATAACAATAGGTTTTCCGCCTGATACTTTGTTAAAATGAACGTCGGCATATCCTCCAAGATAGGATTTTAACCCTTTACGAACAATTTCTATTTCGTCTAAATCCCAATAATCTAAGCGAACGCTTTTGGGCTCAAAAAGTTTGTCCCAGTAGATGAATAAAAGCGATTCGGATGTCATAAAGACGCCGTTTCCATACCATTTCAACCAGATGTTAAATATTTTTGACACCCAAAAAACGCCTCCCGTAACAAATAGGTACACGCTTTCGGTTCCGAGTGGACAAAAGGCTTTTTTTAGCGAACAAAAAAAGAACCAGCGTAAAAATAATACTCCGCCAATAGAAATAAGGGTCCAAAAGATAATTTTTTGAAGAGGGAAATGTCTTCTAAATCCGCGCGTAATGGTTTCGTCTTCTTCTAAGAATTGGCTGAAAACAGTATCACGAAAATTCATTATCCTTATTATTGGACAAATATAAGAATTGGGCAATAAAAAAAATTTGTTTTTTTTTGAAAACTCGTCAGAATTTTTTGGTACTAATTGTGTTAAAATGAAGAATTGGATAAAAGATGAAGACCAGTCATGGGCCAGTTTTTGGCTGGAGATTGTATTTTTAGGATTATTAATTGTTTTTGTTCGATTATATGTGTTTCAGCTGTTTCAAGTGAGTGGACCATCAATGTGTCCAACCCTTAATATGTTTGATTCGGTTTGTCAGCAACCGTATGGAAAGGAATCAAAAAGTGATTTTATTTTCGTAAATGAGTTTCTGTATTCTATTGTATCAGAACCTAAAAAAGGAGAAATTGTGGTGTTTAATTCACCGAATAAATCGTCAAATAAGTGGTTAGAATTAATCAATAAAGTTATTCCGTTTTGGGATATTAATACTAAAACCCCGACTCGATACATAAAAAGAGTGATTGGAACGGCGGGAGATACGGTTACCGTAAAGCAAGGAAAAGTATTTTTGCAGGCGAAAGATACCAACGCGGTGATAGAACTACCAGAACCTTATTTGAATAAAACGAATAAGGGGAGTACGACTTCGCAAAAAGAAACTTTTGTGGTGCCAGAAGGGAAGATTTTGGTGTTTGGAGATAATCGGGTAAATAGTACTGATGCACGAATGTGTTTTGGGTCTTGTCGAAATGGGGCTTCGCCTTTTACTGATGTAAAAGATGTGGTAGGAAGAGCAGAATTTATTATTTTCCCTATAAATCATATTCGTTTTTTAAATAATTCTTTAGGATTAGACGATTAGTTTTTTACTCAGGGCGGGTTGATAAAAATATTACAAAAAAACTTGTCAGTAGTGTAAAAATTTCTAAAATACTTTTGTTCTTTTGATTTGCACGCGTAGCTCAGCTGGATAGAGCACTGGTTTTCGGCACCAGGGGCCGGGAGTTCGAATCTCTCCGCGTGTACCATTCATTGGAATTAAATAAAACACCTCGAAAGCGGTGTTTTTTTGTATTTGCGAACAAAGTTGATTTTTTCTTTTTTTTGTGCTATAATTTCTTGATTTGTTTAGAAAAAAAACAGCATGAAAAAACTTTTATCGGTCTTTGGGGCGTCTCTGCTTGGGGCTTATGTGTATCGAAAATTTATTAAACCCAGGTTGCGTTATCAATCAGTTGATTCGTATTTAATTAATGCTTCAGAGCAAGTAGAAAAGCCTACGGTAGAAACCAAAAAAGTTGTCTTTGAGAAGCGAGTTATCGCTGATTCAGAGGTTGTTTCGAGTGTGCCAACGCCGATTATTACCGCAAATTGTTCTTGGGGACGAGTTTTTGTTGGTTTGATTCTGGTGTCTTTCTTGGGTTGGTTTTTACAAGATTCGTCTTATTGGTTGAGTTCAAATATGTTCAAGCAAGATATTCCATTTAATGGAACGTATTTTCCTATTAAAAAAGTGCCAATTTGGACAGCATTGAGTGCGGCTGAACGAAAAATGACGTATGATCAGCTTCCAACTTCAAAATTGCAAAATTTACCAACGTACAACCCATCTACGTTTCAAAAGGGTATGAATTGGAGTTCGGGCAATGCTAATGCGAGAAATGCTTATATTACATATTCAGTTCCATTTTTGGGAAGTTATCGATTGAATGGAAAAGAATATAATGGGTCGCATCCAGGAATGGATATTAAAGCTCCAAAAGGAACGCCAGTGCATGCTTTTGCGAATGGGATTGTTACAAAAGTAAAACGTCAAAATACAGGATATGGATTGCATATTGTTATTGCGCATCCGAATGTACCAGATCCTAAAAATGCAAATAAGAAAGTAACTTTGTATTCAGCGTATGCTCACTTGTCAGCGGCTTTGGTAAAAGAAGGACAAGTGGTTGATAAAGGAGATATTATTGGAAAAGTTGGAAGTTCTGGGATGGCGACCGCCAACCATTTACATTTACAGTTAGATTCAGGTGATGCCCCATTTTTCCCATATTGGCCCTTTAGTTGGTCTGAAATTAAAAAAGCGGGAATTCCGTCTTATTTTGAAGCGGTGAATCGAGCTTTTGGAATTGAAAAAGCAAAACGATATACCAACAGTCCGATTGCGTATCATTTGAAATATAAAAACTATCGAGCGAAAAATAATACCAAGTTGGCTTTGAATTCGGCTCCGAAAAAAATCGTGAAAAAATCAGCGCCTAAAACAGTGTCTCCAAAGACGGTGTCAAAACCAGCTAAAAAACCAGTCGAAAAAAAGAAAAAACCGCAATATAATTTGAAACCAGTGGTGCCAAATACAACTCATACGAATACAAAATACGTTCAACCTTCTCCTTATTCAGAAATATTGTTTGAGACGGGAGCGGTGTTCTTAAAAGGAAACGAAAATGTTGTTCGAGTTTCAACCAATGATTTAACTCAGTTTGAACACCCTGTTAATATTAATTCGACGCTTCGTTCGTTAGCGGATATTTCTCCCAAAGTATTGAAAAAAGAAGACTTTAAAAACGGTGTAGCTGAAATTCGTGTAAAAACTGATTCTTCAAGTATGTTCCGAATTTTGGCTGAAGGAGGATTTGGAAAAGTTCGTTCTAAACTGATTAAACCACAAGTGTTTTTAGATATTCAAAGAGGTTCGAAGTATGAAGATGCGGTTGAATTTTTGAAAGATAATAATGTGGTTCGTGGGTATGAAGATGGGACTTTTAGACCAAATAATCCGTTGACTCGAGCTCAGGCCATGAAACTTATTATCGAATCGAATGACATGCGAATGATGCCTGCAGAAAATAATTTTAAAGATGTACCTCGAAACAAATGGTACACGCCGTATGTTTCGAATGCGTTGGCACGAGGTATTGTAAAAGGGTATGCCGACAGAACTTTCCGTCCAAACAAATCAGTAACGAGAGCTGAATTCTTGAAAATGGCGCTTAAAACTTCGGATATGGACTGGAAAAAATATGGAAATGAAGAGAATTATAATGATATTAATGATTCAGATTGGGAAGCTCCATTTATGAAGGTGGCTAAAAAAGAAGGGATGTTTGAAGTGTATGATGAAGGTTATGTTTGGCCGAATAAACCAATAACGCGGGCGGAAGCGGCGTATGTGTTATGGAAAATTCATCAAAAGAAATAAGGAAATAGTTTTTATGAACGGTTAAAATCCTCCTCTTGTTCTTACAGAGGGGAATTTTATTTTTAATAATTTTTTAGAAGTATTCAGATTTCTAGGGATTTGAGGAAATAAAAAAATTCCCGCTTCTGCGGGAATGATATTTTTTGTTATTTTTATTGAAATGCGTTCTTAATTACTGAGTGAAACATTGTCGAGAGACCCTTTTCTTGGGGCTCCCACATACCGTTTTTTAAGTTTGGCATGAACGGGTTTAGCCTTTGGTTTTAATTTTTTAATCGTTTCACTTTGGAGCGAATTGATGCTTCGCCAGTATTTTTTTGAGTTTAGTTTGTTGATGTGTCGTCGTCGGTCTTTGAGGTAATTTTTCCAAGTTCTTCCAGAGAAATTTCGGTTATCGTTTCGGTTTTTGGTAACACGAGAAGCTGATATACGGTAGTTTCGGTAGGGTCGAACGATGGTTCTTCTTGATTCGGTTTTTCTTGTTTTTTGGAATTTGTTGGCTTTTGACCAAAAATTAGTGCGGTAATTGGGCAATTTTCTTTGCTTTATTCGTCGTCGATTTAGACGATGTTTGGCAATGGTTTTTCTTGGGCGTAAATTTCTTAATTTTGGTTTTGGTGCATACTTTTTAAGTGTTTTTGGTTGTGATTTAGCCGTTCGTTGACGAAGGTATTTGGGCAAAGCTTTGACCGTTCGTTTGTGCGTTGCCGAAAGTCGTCTTTTTTTTGGACAACGGCTAATGTGTTGCCAATCTTTTGGTACGTATGATTCATCTAAAAACACTCGGCACGTTCCAGAAGGGGATAAAGCCGCTTGGGTGTTTTTTGCTTGAACATTGGTTCCAAAACAAAAAACTGAAACCAGTGCTAACAAAGACAGATACAAGTATTTTTTCATGTTTTCGTTTGTGTGTATTAAAATTTATAAAATCTTTTCTATGGTAAAAAAATGAGAAATCATTGTCAAAATATAATGGGAAGGTATAGTACGAGTAATTATTTTTTATACCTAAATATTACGCAATGATTCAAACTTTATATTATCGATTCTTGGCTTGGAAAAAGAAACTCCGTCCAGTTGGAGCGATAATTTTAGAGCGCGAAGGAAAATATTTGCTCGTAGAAAAACCACGAACCGAAAACGCGTGGCAGTTTCCTCAAGGTGGGGTTGAGATGGGGGAAACTTTTTATCAAGGGGCTTTGCGTGAATTACGAGAAGAATGTGGGGCTTCGATTGAGGTAGAATCAGACCAAAAACTTGTGGCACGGTATCAATATTTATTTCCAAAACAATTTCGGCGTCCGGATCATCGCTATAAAGGAGCGAATGTGGAATTTTTTGCGGCGAAATATGTGTCGGGAGAAATTGAATTGGATGAGAATGAACTAAAATCGTATTGTTGGGCGACTCCTGCTGAAATTAAGCAAAAAGTTACGGCGGCGTATTGGCGGGTGGTCAAAAAAATTCTAGAAAATAAATAAGTTCATTGAATCTATTCCTAGTCTTCTCTTAACCTAAGAGGGGAAAATAGATAAAATGGTATTACTTTTCGTCCAATAAGACTTTGAATATGACGAAATCTCTGAATTTTTGTAAAAGAGAAAAGGGAGGCCCCGTATCAAGTACGGGGAATTAATAAATTTATAATTTTCCGAGCTTGACTCGGAATCTTCGAATTCTAATTTCTGTTATTCTGAACTTGTTTCAGAATCTAAAAGTAGTTTTAAGAGATTCCCGTCTGCACGGGAATGAGGTTCTTGTAAACTCGTTAACTTGTAAAGGAGACCCCGAATGAAATTCGGGGAGGAGACGTTTTCTTAACGTACAAAATACCAGAAAGTTGAGAAATATTCAATAAAAAAAAGAAGGAAAAAACAACTAAATGTGATATAATTAAGGGCGAGTTTATAAACCCCTTAAAAATGAAAAAATTGCCTATTGGTTTATTAAGTCTCTTGTTGATTACAGGGACTGCGTTTGGACAAATACGCCTTAAGTCTCCTGCGGATAATACTTCTGCTCCGATAGATATTAAGCAAGATGGCGGAACACTAACCGCTAAGCAATTTAACCGAATATTACAATTGTTAAAAGGAATTACGACGAATAATGTCGGATGGCTGGGGTTAGGATTGAATGGGGGAAATGTAGGAAAAATGTTGCACGTAAATGGTGATTCCTATTTTAATGGGAAAATTGGGATTGGAACAACGAGTCCAAGTGTGAAATTACATGTGAATGGTTCTTCGTATTTTAGTGGAAAAGTTGGAATTGGTACGAATAATCCTGTTGGAAAGTTGGATGTAACGAACGGTTCTTATAAAACATTTTTTACGGGAAATGCTTTGGTTTTTAAGAACAATAGTGTTCAATCTTATATAGATAAAAAAGATTATGGAGCGCTTGTTTTTCGTACAGGATCGGGTCCTACTCCTAGATTAAGTATTAATGGTTCAAACGGGAATGTTCGAGTTTTTGGTAAGTTGGGGATAGGAATAGCGAATCCAACTGATAAATTAGAGGTGAGTGGTAGTTTGCGGATACATGGTGGAAGTATTAAGTTTATGAAGCCTAATACCACTAGTGGATGGGCGAGAGGGATGTCTTATAACGGAGCCAGTTCGAAGGTAGCAATTGGTGTGTATGGAGTGGGGAATCAAATACAAAATATGTATTTGGCATATGGAGATTCTCCATGGAGCAATGGTAAGGGAATGTATATAAAAGAAAATGGGAATGTGGGGATAGGAACAACAAGTCCAAGTGTAAAGTTGCACGTAAAGGGGCATTTGCAACTGGATTCTTCAGGATCAATAGGGGGAACTAATTTTAATGCTGGAGCGATACGGATTGGTGCAGTAAGTAATGGACTTGCGATTGATGGTAATGAGATACGTAGATTTACTAATAATGACAGACTTTATATCGATGCAGGAACTCGACCTTTAGTTTTGCAATCGAATCAATCTACCGGAAATGTAGGGATAGGAACGAAGAATCCAACAGCCAAATTACATGTGACTGGAAAAACAAGAATAATGAATATACAATTAGGATGGACCAATGAAATTAATAATTTGAATGGACATCTTTATTTACAACATAGAGGCGGGCACAATACGCTTTTTAATAAAGGAGGCGGAAATGTTGGAATTGGAACCACGGAGCCAGGTGCGAAACTACACGTTGCCGGAAATGTAATTGCTGCCACGCCAACGGATTCAAATCATCTAACTACGAAGGCCTATGTAGATGAAAAGGTGGCGAATGCTGGTGGATATTGGAGTAAGTCGGGAACAAATTTATCGTATACTGATGGAAAAGTGGGAATTGGAACAACGAGTCCGGGGTCAGGGAATAGTCCCAATACAAGTGCAAAACTTGATGTACGAGGTGGGGCCATAATTGATGGTATGTTGTCATTGGATCATTATTATTATTCTCATGCTTATATGAAATATGATTCTTCTGTGCCTAATGCAAAATTTTTGAAGTATGGATATTATGGGCACCGATGGGGAACAAGAGTTGGTAATGCGATGGTGATTTTAGGAAATAATAATAATGTAGGAATAGGAACCACTACTCCAAGCGAAAAACTTTCTATTGCGGGTGGAAATTTGAAACTAGATGGATTTGTGCTTGAAAAAACAACTGGATCACCTAATTCGGGGGCAATTCGTTTTGGAGACAACACTAGTTGGAAGTTCCATTTCAAAAGAAATGGAGGTACTGGGGCAGGAAAAGAATTAATGACCATTGTGAGTGGTTCGGGAAATGTAGGAATTGGGACGGCTAGTCCACTTGCAAAATTACATGTAAATGGAAGTGTTCGAGGGGCTTCGGAAGGTGGAGCTTTGAGGATACAAACGAGTCATGGATATGTCGATTTAGGTCCAAGGAATGGTGGCTTTATGCATTTTATAACAGACAAGCCGGCTTTTTATATGAATAAACGGTTAGAGGTTGATGGTATCATTAAAACATATAATGATAAATTTGTGGTTAATACCAATGGTACGGTAACGGCGGCCACGCCAACGGCTTCAAATCATCTGACTACGAAGGCCTATGTAGATGAAAAGGTAGGAATAACAAAGTTTGTTGAGAATACTAACTATATTGGAGTTCGTACGCCGACTCGAAAAAGTAATCAGTATTACGAATTTTGGGACGGAAATAACGTTGGTTGGGCTGGTATTCATGCTGGTGTTGGTAATTTTCAAGGGCCAATAAAAGCAACTGGAAAAACTGTAATTGATTCAGATGGCGGATGGCACCGAAGCCATGGAGCGGCTGGTTGGTATAATGATACTTATGGTGGGGGAATTTATATGCACGACTCTTCTTGGATACGAACGTATGGAGGTAAAGGGTTTTATCATAATACTGGTATAATGCGAACTGATGGGGTATTTCAAGTTGGGCCAGGTGGTGGAAACCGGTTTGTGGTAAAATCTAATGGTAAAGTGGGAATAGGAACAACAGCGCCAAGTGCAAAATTACATGTGAATGGAAAAACGAGAATAATGGATATACAATTAGGATGGACCAATGAAATTAATAATTTGAATGGTCATCTATATTTACAACATAGAGGAGGGTACAATACGCTTTTTAATGAAGGAGGCGGAAATGTTGGAATTGGAACCACGGAGCCAGGTGCGAAACTACACGTTGCTGGAAACGTGATTGCCTCTACACCAACGGCTAATAATCACTTAACCACCAAAAAATATGTGGATGATAAAGTTGTGAGCCATGTAACAAATGTAATTAATAATTTGGAAGGAGACAATTTAGGGAATCATATTGCAACGAAAGTAATAAAAGCGAATGAGGGAATTGATGTTGATGGGAATAGAGTTATAGATAGCAATGCTGGGTGGCATAGAAGTTATGGAAATACTGGTTGGTATAATCATACTTATGGTGGAGGAATTTATATGCACGATTCTTCTTGGATACGAACGTATGGAAATAAAGGATTTTATCATAATACTGGTATAATGCGAACGGATGGTGTATTCCAAGTTGGGTCAGGTGGAAATCGATTTGTGGTAACGCAAGCTGGAAACGTAGGAATTGGAACTACGGCTCCAAGTGCTAAATTTCAAGTGGTTGGTTCTGGAAAACTTGCCAAGATTGGGCATATAGTCTTAGAACGAGGAGATGAAATTAATCGTTATGATGGAGGGCTCTATATTCAATACCGAACCCCTGGGAAGACTATCTTAAATAAAGGAGGCGGAAATGTTGGAATTGGAACCACGGAGCCAGGTGCGAAACTACACGTTGCTGGAAACGTGATTGCCTCTACACCAACCGCTAATAATCATTTGACCACGAAGAAGTATGTAGATGATTTAGGAGCCACGTTATTGGCTGCCATTGGAAGCGGTAATGGTGGTGATAATTTGGGAAATCACACCGCAACGGAAGAGTTGATTCTTTCATCTGAAGGTTTCTCTGTGTCTTTTGGTGATATTGGAGGCGCATTCTTAAATCAAAATGATGGATTCTTGATTGGTGATGACAATGCTCAATTAAAAGCTGGATTTGGAGAGTTAGAATTACTTGATGGGGATGATAGTGTAAAACTTAAATTACAAGCAAGTGGAAATAGTTATCTTAATGGAGGTAATGTAGGGATTGGTACAACAAATCCTGAATATAAACTTGATGTACTGGGGAAAATACGAATGGACGCTTCTATACACAGAGATTCTTTAGCGAGTTCTGATCAAAGATTGAAGAAAAATATAAAAACTATTGATTCAGCGTTGTCTAAGGTAAATAAATTGCGAGGAGTGACATTTGATTGGAAGAAAGATAATAAACCATCGGTTGGGTTTATTGCGCAAGAAGTTGAAAAAATCTTACCACAAATCGTTCATACCGATGCTAAAGGTATGAAATCAGTTGGATATTCAAATATTACGGCTGTGTTGGTGGAAGCGGTAAAAGAATTAACAGCTGAGAACCAAGAATTAAAACAACGGTTAGAAGCGTTGGAAGCCAAAATGAAATAAGGTTTTATCTATTTCATTGCCCTGAATCCCTTTTTGAAAAAAGAGGGATTTTTAATTGTCATTGCAAGGAGTGAAAGGACGTGGCAATCTAATTTCAGTACTATATTCAATACGGAGTTTACCTTAATAGCTTGCAAGTTTACACAAAAATCTCATTTCCTCGTAAATGGGAATCTCTTAAAACGGGGTTTGGATTCTGGGCAAGCCAGAATGACAGAAAGCAGAGTTTGAATATTCAGAGTCAAGCTCGGAAAATTATAAATTTATTAATTCCCCGTACTTGATACGGGGTCTTCCCATTCTCTTTTGCAAGAATTTAAAAATCCCGTCATCTTTTTAAAATTATTAGACGGGAAATATTTTGAAACTAAAAGAGGAAATTTATTCTACTCGTTCTTTATTTATATGGATTTCTGTTTTTTGAACGCTTTCAAACTGTTGAGCGGTTACTTCAATTTGATTTTTAATAGATTCTTTTTCACAGAGTGATATGTCTTTATCAGCGGTGACATATATTTGGGCTACTCCATTTTTAATCACGGCTTTGTCGAGTTTTACATGGTATTTGTTTGTGCTATTTTGAACCAATTTACTTTGTTTGTGATACGAAAAGAGTTCTTTGAGGGTAATGTTTAGAACAGATTTAGTTTTTTTAACGGTTTTAGGCGTCCAAAACAAGAGAAAGTTTTTATTACAATTTTTTACTACCACATCGGCCGCTTCTTCCGTTACACCGTCTCCGTACACAGCAAATTTAATGTCCATTGTGTCGTTTCCCTTCTCCTTAATGAGAGCGGTTTCGTCTGCCGCAAGTGAGGTAAAAGCTGCTGGTGGTTGATTTATTGGATTGGCTTGGTATGTAGTTGTGTCGGAAAGGGCTGGCTGATTTTTTGTTTGTTTATGTGGTGCGCCACGCAGGTTTGTGATGTGGTTACTAAATAATTGTACTGGCGCGGGGGTTTCTAGTTTTGGAGTTGGTAAGAATAATGGACGCAAATAAAACCCTGCGACTAAGGCTGCAAACGCCACCCCAAAGTACGAGAATAATTGATTCCAATTAGTTTTATTATCGACTGAGACGTTTGTGACAACGTTTATTTTGTTTGAGTTTATAATTTTTTGTCGGAGAGATTCTTTAAACTCGGTCGAAATATTCGTTTGTGGTTTGTTTTTTAATAAATCACGAATGGCTTTTTTTACGGCCGTTTCTTCCGATTTTAATTCCGGAAATTCTTTTAATAATTCTTGGTAGAGGGCGTCTATTTTTTTCATGGTTTATAATTGGGTTAAATTTATTAGTAAAATGAAAACTTTCATAAGTGTTCCGAGTTTTTTTATGCCTCGAGAGGCGCGCATTTTGGTAGCTGAAACCGAATCTGATTGTAATTCGGCTACTTCTTTCCAACTTAGGTCGTGCCAAAAACGAAGCATGAGCGTTTCTCGGGTTTTGGTATCAAGTTTATTCAAAGTTTGGTGTAATGATTTATAACTATCTTGTTGGTCAACGAAATCGGCTATGGCTGGAGAATCTTCTTCTTGACTCATTAAAGTTATATCCCAAACATCGTCGATGTCGGTATATTTTTTTTCTGTGCGGTAAAAATCAATAATTAAATTTCGTGCAATCGTGAAAAGCCAAGTTTTGAACATGCTTTGTTTCGCATTGAATGAACCGATTTTGTCGAGTGCTTTTAGAAATGTTTGACTGGTAATGTCTTCAGCGGTTTCTTTGTGCATAGTTTTGTAGTATACAAATTTATATACCGATTCAAAATGTGCTTCATATAAAAATGAAAAAGCGTCCGTTTGTCCATTTTTACAAGCGTTGATGTATTGTTCTTCCATTGCAATGAGTTGTGGTAAGACTTACAATAATGTTATACGAAATTGTATAAAAAACGTCACAATTATTTTCTATTATTCTTAATTAATTTTAATTTTTCGCAATTCCTTTTCATTGAGTTTTTGTGATAAATTTGGTAAAATAAAAGGAATAGACAATATTTACTCGTTAGAAAATGAAACAAAAAAACACACAAAAATGGTATGACTTGTCGGTGGCAGAAATTTTTAAGGTTTTAGCTTCGCACAAATCGGGTTTGACGTCTGCTGAAGTGCAAAAACGACAAGTACAATATGGGAAAAACAAAATTGTTTTAGCCAACAAAATTCCTTTATGGAAGCGACTAGTTGAGCCTTTGAAAGATCCCTTAGCCTTGATGTTGTTGGGGGCGGCCATTGTTTCATTTTTTGTAAATGAAACCGAAACGGGAATTGTGTTTTTGGTCATTATTGGGCTTAATGTCGCGTTGGAATTTTGGCAAAGTTATCAGTCAGAAAATATTTTAAAATCTTTAGAAGGGTTTATAAAAAAAACCGCCAAAGTGAGACGAGACGGGAAAATTCAGGAAATTTTAAGTGAAGAATTAGTACCAGGCGATGTGGTGTTGATAGAAGAAGGAGATGCTATTCCAGCGGATATTCGGTTGACAGACTGTTTACGGTTTCAAGTAAACAGTTTTGCGTTGACGGGGGAATCGGTGCCACAACAGAAATCAGCCCAAGTGATTACGGGGAAATTTTCGGTGGCGGATCAAACGAATATGATTCGGATGGGGTCAATGGCGGTAACCGGAAAGGCCGAAGGAATCGTCATCGCAACGGGGATGGATACAGTGTTTGGAAACGTATCTAAGCTTAGTGCCGTTGATAACGGTGCTAAAACTCCTTTGCAGCGAGAACTAGCGAACATGTCGAAAAAGAATTTCTTCATGGCGTTGGGTATTATGGCGGTAATGTTTGTGTTATCACTTTTTGTATTAGAAAAACCATTATTACCCACCATTGTCTTCTCGATTGTAGTGGCCACATCAATGGTGCCACAAGGATTGCCTTTAGAAATTAATTTGTCGTTGTTGCTGGGAGTGGTCCGATTGGGAAAAAAGAATGCCGTGGTCAAAAAATTAGATTCAGTAGAAGCCCTTGGATCGGCTTCCATTATTTGTACAGATAAAACGGGGACGTTGACAAGAAACGAAATGAATATTGTGTCAGCGTTTGGGCATAATTTTTCATTAATCATTGATGGGGTTGGGTATCATCCAACGGGAACGATTCAATCGGATAACAAACCGATTACGGTTGAATTAAATAAGCAATTACAAGATTTCTATCAGGCTTTATATTTTAATAATAATGCCAGATTGTGTGAACCAGACAAAAATCATACCGATTATTATGTAATTGGAGATCCGACGGAAGGCGCGCTCCGTGTTATGGGAGCTCGAGTGGGGTTAGATTCAAATATGTTTGAACAGAATTATACCGAAATAGATGGGATTCCGTTTGATTCAGACCGAAAGATGATGTCGAGTATCTACCAAGAAAAAAATGCTGACGTGGTGCGAGTCTTTACCAAAGGGGCGACCGAATCGGTTTTGCAACACTGTACTAAAATTAGAAATACGAAAACGGGGAAAGATATAAAAATTACTTCGACTCACAAAAAAGAAATTCTGAAAAAAACCGAAAATTATGCCAAACAGGCATACCGTGTGTTGGCGATTGCCCAAAAAGTGATGCCAAAAGCGAATGAGTTTACGCAAGATAACACGGAATCAGAATTGGTATACTTGGGGTCGGTAGTGATGATGGATTTGCCACGAACTGGGGTGGCAGAAGCCTTCAAAGTGTCGCAAGGGGCTCATATTAAAACCGTGATGATTACGGGTGATAATGCTTTGACGGCGTCAGCCATTGCGCAAAAAATTGGGTTAGTTGAACCGCAAAAAGGGTTGCCGTTTTCGGCTACTGGGGCTGAAGTAGAGGCAATGGAAGATACGATTTTAACGCAGCATATTTTGGATTCATATGCGTGTATTTTTTCTCGGGTTAGTCCAGAGCAAAAACTGCGGATTGTAACGTTGCTGCGACAGAGTGGGGAAGTGGTAGCTGTAACGGGCGACGGAATTAATGATGCGCCAGCCCTAAAACAAGCGGATATTGGCGTATCAATGGGGAAAATTGGAACAGAAGTTGCTAAAGAGGCGTCGCAAATTGTGTTGGCGGATGACAGTTATTCAACCCTAGTTGATGCGATTAAGGAAGGACGAACGATTTATCAAAATTTAGTGAAAACCGTAAAAAGTTGTTATACTTCAAATTTTGGAGAATTGTTTGTGATTTTGCTTGGAATCTTGTTGGCTGGTTATTTTTCTGGAACGGAACCATTAAAACCAATTCAAATTTTGTTAATTGATTTGCTGGGAGAAATGGGACCACTTATTGCACTGACGTTTGATCCATTATTTAAAAATGGAATGACCACGCCTCCAAGAAACATGAACGATAATGTGCTGAATCGTCATTCGTTAACCGATATTATTTTCACTGGTTTGCTGATGGGTGGAACCGCTTTTGCGGCCTTTGCGTTGACGTTTTGGCTTACACAAGACGGGAAAGTTGCTTCAACGGCCACCTATATTATGCTCATTATGGCACAATACATGAATATTCTATCGCGAAGAACGAATGGATTTATGTTCTCAGAGTATTTCTTTAAAAACAAATATTTGTGGGGAGCGATGGTGGTTACGATGACGATAATTGTGGGGATAATTTATTCACCGATTGGACAGCTAGAATCGGTTGGATTTGCGCCTATTTCAATGAAAATTTGGGGTGTTATTGCTCTTATGACGGCGGTGATGTTGGTGTTAGTAGAAAGTAAAAAATGGATTTTTAATCAAATAAAGAAATAGATATTGATTTTTACTCCCAATTTTGATATAATACACGGAAACATAAACACAAAAAAATATGAACAATCATTTGCAAAACGGAGTCAATACTACGGCCGATAAAGCCTCTGGTGGATTAGCTCAATTTTTTTCAGATTTTATCTCGGCGTTACCGCTTTGGATTGCGGCTATTGTGGTAATGGTGGTGGCGTATTTTTTTGCCAAGTTTATTAAAAACATTGTGGGAAATCGGTTAGCCATGCGGCAATTAAACCAAGAAATTATTATTTTGGGAGAACGTGCGGCATTCACGATTACGCTTACATTAGGGGTCGTGATTTCCTTTAAAATTGTAAACATAAACCTTGATACGCTCATTGGGTTTATGGGGTTAGGTATTGGGTTTGCGTTGCAAGATATTTTATCAAACTTTTTTGCGGGAGTATTAATTTTAACACAGAATAAATTTAAGATTGGCGATATTATTCGCTTGGAGGATATTATGGGAACGATTGAAGAAATTGATGCTCGTACAACACAAATTCGCAGTTTTGATGGGACTTCATTGGTTATTCCGAATGCAAAAATGATTAATGCGATTGTAGAAAATTATACTATGAATACGTTCCGTCGAGTGAACTTGGAAGTGGGGGTTCATTATTCTACTGATTTACCAAAAGCCATTGCTTTGACGCTTGAATCGGTGAAAAAAAATCCACAAGTAGTACCCAATCCAGAAGTACAAGTTTGGGCCACAAAATTTGATGATTCAGCCATTACGTTGGCGGTTAAATTTTGGGTAGAATCAACGGATAATCGATTTGCCATTAAATCACAAGTAATGCAGCAATTAAAAGCTGATTATGATGCAGCTGGAATCGAAATTCCGTTCCCAATTAGAACATTGGCCTTGGATCAGTCAGATAGAAATTTGATGCAAGCCTTACATTTACCGGTAAAAAAGTAGTTTAAAAAATGTACCAAAATGGAAATCCAGAGGATTTCCCTTAAATATGGCTTGTTTTTGAGATAATCTATTGACTTTTTGTGTAAAATGTTCTAAGAATTTAATAGGCGTATTAAGTTATTGAAATGTCAAAAGAAAAAGAAAATATTAAGGCTTTTTTTTATCCTACTGGGGGAGATAGAAAAAAAATAGATGAGGTTGTATCTTTTTTTCGACGGAATTCGTTTGAAATCGTAAATTACGTAAGTGGTGAGAATATTTCGGGTGGAAAAGATGTTCTACCCCAGCCAGGAAGTCTGCTTCATCATTTGGTTTCAGAATATCCCCGATTAAAAAAATCTCATGGAGTTCTTATATATCCTGCAATGGGTACTAAAAAAGGCAAGAGAATTTCCCTGGCAACATTGTATAGTGAAAATAAATACACTGGAACGAAATTTTCGGGAGACCCGAACTTGGTTTGTGCAATTAAGGAGTTTGATGCAATAAAATTAAAATTAGAAAGTTGGGGAGTGCTCGTATAAGAGTAAATACAGAAAAATACTTAACTCCTTTAATTTATTGACGGTATGTTGTTGCTGGAATAATTTTATTTTCCCATTAATTCTAATATTCTTTCAGCAATATTTTGAATTTCGCATTTTAATAATACTCCTCCAGTCACTCTGTCTGTGAAAAATTTTTGATTATCTTCTACGACGTCAAGGTGTTCGTTTTGTAGCTCTTCTGAAACTTTTGTTCCTCTAGCCCACTGTCTTAATAATTCTTCGGCAAAAGTATTTGAAGATTGAGCGTTTTTATATTCAGAAGCGGGGGTCGACGGATATACTTCGTCGCAGAAATATCGTCCTTTAAAGATTCCATTATCCACTAGTTCACATATTACTTGCATCAAATATTTGAAAGCTTCTTCTGGTTCACGTGCTCCAAGTTCTTTGACGGCCTCATCTATTTGGGGGGCCATGTTGGGGTGAACGTATTCTTTTATAAATCCTAACTGATTATAATTAGGGTTTATGTAAGGATGTCCTTCAAATTTTGTCATAATAATCTAATATAAATTCTAATCTGCTGTTAAAATAGTCTTATTTCTTTATTTGTCAACTTTCTTTTTTTGGCAAAAATTTATAATGAAACTCGATGATGAAAAACAATATAATAAAAATAGGGATAGATGCTCGGATGTATGGAGATGCCTTTACGGGTATTGGTCGTTATACGGCGGAATTAACAAAGCATTTTTTTACGAAAAAAGAATTGAACGGACGAAACATTCAGTGGGTTTTGTTTATGAACAATCCAGAGTTTTCGTCTTTTGAGTTTCCGCAAAATGTGAAAAAAGTTTTAGTAGATTCTCCTCACTATTCGTTAGCAGAGCAAACAAAATTTTTAGGTATCTTGAACAAAGAAAACTGTGATTTAGTACATTTTATGCATTTTAATGTGCCGTATTTTTATCAAAAACCGTTTACGGTTACCATTCATGATACGACGCTTTCTTTTTATCCTGGTACGGCTTCGGCTTTAAAGCAATGGATTTATAAAAAAATTATCACTCGTACAATTCGACAGTCAAAACGGGTTATAGCGATATCAGAAAACACAAAACAAGATATTCAAACCCTTTTTAAAACACCAGAACAAAAAATATCAAAAGTTCTTAACGGTTTAACAAAAGATTTTCGTCCGGTTAGCAACAGTGAAAAACGGCAAATTTGTGATAAATTTCACCTGCCTGACGAATTTTTATTTTATTCTGGCGTTTGGAAATCACATAAGAATTTGAAACGGTTATTTTATGCGGTTCAAACAACTCAATGTCCACTTGTTTTAACGGGCACTCCAGATGAATCTTTACTAAAATTAGCTGAATCTTTGAAAATAAAACACTTGCTTTATATGGTGGGGAAAGTGTCTTTTTCAGACTTAGTTTTGTTGATGGGAGCGGCTAAGATATTTGTGTTTCCGTCTTTGTATGAAGGCTTTGGTTTGCCCCCATTAGAGGCTATGCAAGCCCAAACACCCGTGGTTTGTGCGAAATCTTCTTCGTTACCCGAGGTCTGCCAAGAAGCTGTAGAATATTTTGATCCAACATCTCATCAAGATTTAGCCGAAAAAATTACGCAACTGTGGTCAGACACCCAACGCCAACAAATGTTCGTAAAAAAAGGATTAGTTCGAGTAGGGGAGTTTGACTGGGAAAAATGTGCCGAACAAACATGGCAAATATTACAATCCGTTTTATTATCAGAGTATAAAAAGAACTAGTCTATCTGTTTTGTATTTTCTGCCAAAGAGTTTTTCCGTATTGACTGAGTGTTTCGTCAATTATTAAAAGACAAGGTACCAACAATAAACAAAGACTGGTTGATAACAACATTCCGAACACAATGGCAAATCCAAGTCCGCTCCAGAGCGGGTCAGAAAGAGACAGTGGAAGCATTCCTACTACGGTAGTAATAGAAGTCAAAAAGATTGGTTGAAATCGTTGTTGTGCTCCTATAATAGCTGAATCAATAAGGGTCATACCTTTCGCTCGATTAATGTTAATTTGATCCATTAACACAATGGCATCATTAACGATAATTCCTGCGAGTGATACAATTCCAATCATACTTGGGAACGAAAGAGTTTGTCCAATAGACGCAAACCCAATAAATACCCCCATTAAACTGAGTGGGATAAGGGAAAGAATAATAAATGGTTGAGAATAAGAATTGAATTGAATTACCAGTAAAATAAAGATTAAAAATATGGCAAAAATCATGGCGGTAAATGATTGTCCCATCAATTTATTTCCTTCTTCGCTGTCTCCTGCCAATTTTATTTTTTCTCCAGGAAGCGTGTGTACTGAACGAATTATTTTTTTGATATCTTTGGCTAGGGAAGCGGCGGTTACTTGTGGTTCTAAGTAAGCAGAAATAGTAATAATTCTTTCTCCTTCTTCGTGATCTATTTGCGATAATTCTTGAGTAAATTCGGCTTCAGCTACGTCTTTAAGGGTGATGATTTGTCCCATTCGGGCCTGAATCGGAATCTTATTTAAAATATCAAGCGAGGTTGGGGTTTTCCATGCACGCGAATCATCCCAATCGATTCGGAGTGATACATCAATTTCTTCATCTCCTTCGGTAAAACTTACTACTTCTACGCCGTTAACAGCCGCTCTTAAAGTTTCAAGAACTTGTGCCGGAACGAGTCCAAAGAAATTTAGTTTTTCACGATTAAATTTCCACGTTAATTGCTTGGTTTTGTCTTCTCTCGAGTCTGTTATTTGTTTTAATCCTGCTACGTGTAACAATTTTTGTTTTACCACTTCTACGTGCTGTTCAATTTTGGCTAAATCATCACCCGTAAACTGAATTTCTACCGGAGCCCCGGTTGGTGGTCCTGTAACTTCTTCCGTAAAATTAACTTCTATATAATTCGGGAAGTTTTCAAACTTTGTACGGAGAATTTGAACTATTTCAGAAGAGGTGACGTCTCGGTCATCTTTTGATACGAAGTTTAACGTAGTTCCAAGCAAATTTTCTGAGTCGGAAGGTTTTTTGTTTCCGTCTTTAATTTGCGATGCTCCTGCGGTAAATACGACGTTTTTAATCCATTTATGTTTGGCATTTGGATTATTGGCAAAATATGGAGCTAAGCGTTGTGCAACTGACGGAATAATTTTTCGAGTTTCAGAAATATTGGTTCCACTAGGATAAATAAAATCAATGTTGGCAGAAGCAGCATCTTTTGGTGGGAAAACTTCAACCTGAACAATACCTGAAATAACTAAAAATGAGGAACTAATAAGAGCCACAAAAGCCAAGAACACTACTAATGCTGACTTAGGAGCGGAATTAAGTAATGGTCGTACTTTGTTTTCGTACCAGGTTTTAGCCCTTATGAGGTATTTTTTTTCTACGTGTTTTTGGGGCGGAATAACTTCAAAAAAGCTCGCTCCAAAATTTGGTAACAATAAAAGCGAAATGACTAACGCACTCACCAATACAACTGTAACGGTGAGGGGAATAACTCGAATAAATTCTCCGGTTGTTCCGTCAATAAAAATGGCTAACGGTAAAAAGGCAAAAACCGTGGTGAGGGTCCCGGTAATAAGCGGCCAACGGAAAATAGACAAAGTTTCGATAGCGGCTTCGTATGGAGAGAGTTTTTTTTCATTAATCGCTTCACTCATCCCCTCAACAATCACGATTGAGGTGTCTACCAGTAACCCAACAGCAATAACCAAAGCAAAAAGCGACACATTGTTAAAAGTATTTCCAGTGGCATTTAACACGATTATTCCTACTAACATTGAAAGTGGAATCGTTATTCCAGCCAAAAGAGCTTCTCGCCACCCTACGGCTAATAGCAAGATAATCACAATAAGAACCAGCGTTTGTCCACCACTATCAATGAGTGTCGACATAGAATCATCAATTGCTTCAGATCGATCAAACGTTTTGGTGATGTCTAAATTCGCTGGCAGAATGTTTTGTTCACGAAGGTTGGCTAATTTTTTTTCAGCCGCTGCCACCATTTTAATAACGTTTCCTTCTGTGGCAGATTTTACAACGTCAATAAGAATGCCTGGGTTTGATTTCTCTGGACTTGCTTGTAAATATGTTTCTACCGAAAAAGTTTTGTATTCTCGCCGAATAGAAGCGATATCTTGTAATTTTAAAACCGCTCCGCGTTCCGTTTTGATAGGAATATTGGCAAACTGAGAAGCCTTATCCATTTCTGATTCAACCGATATTTCGATTGATTCTCCATTGGCGTCAATAACGCCGAGTGGAATATTTTTATGAGAGGCGCGAATAGATTTTAAAACAGAACTGACACTCACTGAGTGTCTTTCTAATAAGAGGGGATTCAATAATATATGAAGTTCTGGCTCTGGAGCCCCAATAATGTTTACTTCTTTTACATCGGTGATGCTTTTTAGTTCATCTTCGATTATTTCTGAAAAATGTTTCAACTCAGACCAAGCAAAATCTCCAGATAGTGCAAAAGATACCACTGGACGATCAGAAAAAGAGATTTCAGAAATAACTGGATCATCAAGAAGAGACGAGGGGAGTGAGGCTTTGGCAATATCTACCTTGTCTTTTAGATTTTGAATGTTTTTGTCTTGATCGGTTCCTTGATTAAATTTAACCACGATAACCGAAACTCCCGACCGAGAAACAGATTTATATTCCTTGAGATTTTCGACTTGTTTTATTTCTTGTTCGATTTTGTTTGTTACCAAGTTTTCAATATTTTTGGTGCTGGCGCCTGGCCAAACAGTAAGAATTCTTCCTACAGGAATATCAACCTGAGGCATGGTTTCTCGGGGAATGTTGATGTATGAAATCGTCCCGAAAACGAATATAAACAAGGCTAATAAAATACTGACTCGGGTCCGCTTTAAAAGAAATGTCCAAAAAAGCGAAAGCGATTCAGTTACGGTTTGAAAATTGGTATTATTTTTCTTTTCTGGCTGATTCATCAGATTCTATTTTATTATTTTCTTTGTGATTGGTCGGCGTGTCATTTTTTTTAGTTGGGATCTCTTTTTTTTCTATTAAATTCGAAATATCAATTACTTCCCCCGAAATAATTTGATTTCTGTGTGTAACGATAACATCTCCAACCGATAATCCTTGTAATACTTCAATAGCATTTCCTTTTACCGCACCGACAATTACTCCTTGGCGTACGGTTTTCCCGTCTGGTAACGCCTTTAATACTTCGGTTCCCGCTGGTTCAAAAGAAATAGCGGTAATTGGTACCAAGGTTGAATCAGTTGTTTTTTGTAATGGAAGTTTCAGCGTTATTACACTTCCAATCGGAATATTTATTGGATTAACAGGGGTTAAAATAACTTTTGTTTTTTGTGTGAGGGGATTTAGGGCTTCTGCAAATTCCTCCTTTTTTAACTGAATTTTTTTTCCATCGGGCAAAACAGCTTGAATAACCGCTTCGGTCGACATTAATAATTGGTATTCCGTTTCAGATAATTGAGCGGTGATTTTGGTTTTGCTTTCTGATTCAGACAGCAATCCAACTAAAGGAATGCCCGGATTTACATTTTGAAATTCTGATACAAAAACATCCGTTACTTTTCCGCTAAATGGCGCTCGAACGACTAAATCTTTTTTTGATTTTCCAGCAATTCTCACTCGGCTTGAGGCTTGTGCTATTTGAGCGGCGTTTTTCGATTTAATTAAATCAATATTGGCTTCAGCGTTTTTAATACGATTTTCAGCGGAAAGTAAAGCTCCAGTTACACCTTTTTTCATAGCAATACTTTTTTCTCGTATTGTATTTAGTTGATTAAACGCCCCAGAAACTTGGGCTTCGTATCGCATAGCTTGTTGCTCAAAAGCATTTTTCTGTGCTTGTGAAAAGGCCGCTGTTACAGGTGTTTTTCGAATGAGTTCAATTACATCATTGGCCACCCCACGAATTGAGCGAAGAATTTCTAATTGTTTTTGTGAAATAGCTAATAATTGTGGTTGATTTTGGCTTAAATCAAGAATGTTTTCTTTTTCTAATAACAAGGCTTTGCGTTGATTTTGGGTGTTTTTTATATTGTTTTTTATATCCAATTTATCAACGGAATTATTAAACCCAATAATATCTGAGAATTGACTAAATTCTCCAAAGTTTCCCGTATCAGAAACCGCAATCAATCGATCAGCCCAATCAATAAATGATTTGGCCGCGGTGTCCGTTCCAATAATGGCCGAATCAAGTGCATCAAAAGACAATTTAATATTTTGCGCTTGTGTCACCTTAAGTTGAGCATACTCTCTTTTAGCCGAATTAAGCGCAATCTCAGCCGCTTTTAGAGCATTATTAGTAGCATTTCTCGTTGACTGTAAATTGAGCAAGGCATTATCGTAAGAGATTTGTGCCACATCATTTGAGAGTTTGTATCGAGCCAATGGTTGTCCATTTTGTACATGGTCACCAATTTTAACGAATATTTTTTCAATCACTCCGTGCAAATTAGCGGTCAATTTAATATCCCTTTTTGATTCTACGGTTGCCAAGATTTTTCGACTACTGTTTGGCGAATATGAACCGAATAAAAAATAATCAGTCGTTTTTTTTACGACTGGCATTTCTTTAACAGGGTTCTTTGGGGTATCCGTTGCATTACAACTCCACAAGAGGGGCGTAAGTAAGATGAGACTGGTTACTTTTTTGAGAGAAATCATATATCTACATCAATCAATAAAAATATCACTTTTCGAACAATATTCTACTTTCAAAAAAATACAAAAAATAATTTTAAGTGCTGAAACATTTTCCTTCACAGCCTTCGGAATCGGAAATATTAAGGACAAATTTTCGGTACAAAGTTTCAATGTTTTTTATCGTTTTATGCAAAATTTGTTCGATAAGACTTCGTACATAACGAAGTTCTTGGGCTAGTTTTTCAAGATTATGAGCGGAAAAATGTCGTTTAGCCGTATTTTTAGAAATCTGTTTGAGGATAGACTGTTCGTTTTTTTGCAATTTTTTTAGCACCAACTTTGTTTTTTCGGCTTCAGAAAGATTTTGTTTTTTCTTTCGTCCAGAGCCTAAAAGTTGAGCAATCATGGCAGAAACCGTATTTGTCTTGGTGAGTGTGACGGCTTTTTTTTGTGTTTTAACTGCCTTGTTTCCTCCACTAGGAAGAATGCTTTCAATATTTGTATCAACGTTTTTTACCAAAGACTCTACCGCTGGCGACGCACTTACTGAGTTGCTTACCTCTACGGTTGTAGTATGTTTTGGAGTCTCGGTGTTATTATTAGTCATGTTTTACTAAATTATAAACAAAATAACTTAAAAAGTCAATTCACTATTGATAAATAAAAATTGGATAAAAAAATTTTTTTCGAGATAATCAAAAAGAAAGATTATGCAAAAGTTTTATTTTGAGGCGGCAAACCAAGATGGCAAGAAAGTGTCTGGATATGTTGAGGCAGAGGATAAAGTCTCTGCTCATAATACATTGAAGGAACGAAAGTTTGCGGTGTTTTCTTTGCACCTTTTTAATCCTGAAGAAAATCAAAAACAGAAGAATGAATTGCAAACGTTTGAATTTCAAGGAAAAGATAAATTAGAACAAATAGTTCGAGGAAATGTATCTGCTTTAGATGTTTTTCAAGCCTACAAAACCTTGCGAATCGATTATGAATACAGCGTTGATTATTTATTTTTGGCTGAATTGCCAGAAGAAGAAAAAGAAAAAAGGCGTTTATCTGGCGTAGACCAAGATGTATTAGAATGGTTTGAGATTGAAGAAATTAAAGAACGAAAACGTCGAAAAAAAAATGCTCGAAAATCAGATTTAAAAAAAGAGGTTTCCTCAGAGGAGCTTTCTCAAGAAGAGCAGGAACAAGTATTAAAATTGCAACAAGAAATATCTACAATTGTTCAAGAATCTTTTGATTTACTTCAAAAGAATAGTGATTTTTTAGAAGCTTCTAAAAAGAGAGAAATTGAAGATCGATTGAATTTATTATCACGGTTGCGACGGAGTAATGCGGTAGATCATTTGCAAAATTTAACCGCCAGTGTTTTACAACAATTACAAGACGATACGATTTTTCTGAAGAATTTGAGTCATGAGCAGAAAATAGAAAAACAGGAAGAATTTAAGCTATTTTCGAGTGAGAGAGGAATGGGACTTTTAAAAACTAACATGGCCGCCTTACCCATAGGTATAAATTTGTCTGACACTTTTGATATTGATATTTTGAAAATTCGATTAAAGCGTGCCAAAATCTTAGAAAATATTATGAAATTCCTCTATGAATTTTTCGTTGTAGAGACAGTTTTGGTGGCCGCATTCTTTGTTGTAAGTAGTATAGTGAGCCTTATGGTGTCAAACGAGCAATGGGATTTCTATCTTTTGTCGAGTGATTTGTGGCATTTGTTTTATGTAAGTATTTTAATCTCATTAATTTTTTGTCCGTTATATGTTTTAAAAAATTTACAAACACATCAAAAAATATTATATTTTATGTGTGCCACAATCTTTTTTGTGTTTTGTGTCATACAGTTTGAAGCTTTGTTTTTTTGGACTCTTATTTAAATTATGAATTTTTCTCAACTTGGATTTGGTGCATTTGTGTTTAAGACACAGGGGATAATGCTGGCGTTGTCGTTTTTTGTTTCTGCTTGGTATTATTACAAATCTATTCAGAAACATAATTTCCCCGTTGATTTTTTTGTGCATCATTTTTGGCGCTGGATTTTGATGGGGGCCTTTGTTGCAAGAATAGTCACTTTATGCTTATATCCAGAGATATTTGAAACTTATGGTTGGTTTTCATTTTTTGCTTTTTGGCAAGGAGAAGTTAATGTTCCAATTTTCTTACTAGTGTTTCTAATCACTATGTATTTTGATTTAAGAGATCAACAATTTTCTTTTTGGCGTTGGCTTGATTTGGCAGTCGAACCACTTTTGATTTTTCTGATTTTAGAGAACCTTGCGGCGTTTATTACTGGTTACAGATACGGCATTGCAACCGATTTGCCTTGGGGCGTTCGTTATGAAACATTTGGGGTGGCCGAAGTAAATCCTGTGCACCCAGTGACACTTTATTCGGCCGTTGTTTATGTAATCACTTTACTATATTATAAAAAAGAGGCTCTGAAAAATAATTGGAAGGACAAAGTTTTGAAAGGAAAACTTTTTTATCGATTTTTATTGGTGATATTGTTTACCGAAGGGTTTCTTTTCTTTATTAGAGGGGATATTCCGTCTATTCAGGGTACAGGTATTTCAAAAGAGTTTCTCGTTTTTATTGCTGTAACATTTTTATTAATCCTCGGGAAAAACTTGATTGTTAAAAGAAGTAAAAATATTTAGGCCCAAAAGAGTGTTGTCGTGTTATTTTTTTACAAAATATTAAAATTAATTCCGATAACAAATTTGACCACCGTGTAAGAAAGTGAACTTACAATAACCCCAATAATTGCATATAAAATAATGTTTTTGGCTTTGGTTTTGCTGTCATCTTCTCCAAAACTCGTCACATACATAATTCCGCCAATAATAAGCATCAAGGTTGAAATTGACAGCGCTAATACCACTAAGGTATTTGTAAGTTTGGGTAAGAATTTTTCTTTTGCATAGGCTACGCCATTTTGCGATTTTGACCCTGGGAGTACACCGCCACCATTCGGAATCGCTTCTCGTAATTCGTTTACATTGTTGCGACCGGCTTTGTTGAAAACTCGAGTAAAAGATTCTAAGGCCTTATTTAAGTTTTCATAATCAACTTGGTCGTTTTGGTCGGTATATTGATTTTTAAGTCTCGGATAAATATCAAGTTCAAAATCGATATTTTCTAAGATGGCATGAGAAGTAATTTTAGAGTCTTTTAAATAGTTTGTTTTTAGGTATTGAGCCGTTTTTTGATAGAGTTTGAAGTTTTTATTTTTTTTGTGAATCATGGTGTTATACGCCTTGACTGTTTTTTGAAGAATTGGTTCGTGTTCGAATTTTTCTTTTTTTAATTCTAATATTTTAAGTTTTACTATGCGAGGATCTATTCCATAAGAAGTGTAAACTATAGGATTCTTTTTAATATCGGATTTTATTGCTTGTAGTTGCTCTTCACAATCGTTGGCAGAGGTACAATCAATGGCTTCATCTGCCGCTAAAACATACGAACTACTGCAAAGAATTGCCAAAACCGTAATTAATATTTTTTTCATTCCGCTCATTGTACTGCAAAATGGCTATTTTTTCAAGTGAAAATTTGACAGAATCGTTTGTTTCTTTATGTTTTATGAGCTTTTTTAGGAACTTCAATCGAAAAAGCGCTGATTGAAGGATATCCAAAAGCTGTAATAAAATTTTTTTTAAGCGCACGAATACACATGACAAAAAATGTTATGGACAAACTGCTAGTTGGAAAAGAAGACCAAATAGTTCTTTTTAAGGCTGGTGAAATGGCAAAAGGAGTGGTGATTGATGTAACTCCACACCGAGTATTAGTATCACTTCCTGGTGGACAAACTGGAATTGTTACCAAAAAAGAAGCGTCAGGATTTGGCGTAGAAGTAGACGATATCGAAGTAGGGGCAAATATTGAAGCCTTGGTTATGGATCCAGAAAATGAATTAGGATTAGTAGCCTTGTCTTTGAAACGAGCGAACCAAGAGTTGGTATGGGCTGAATTGCAAGAAGCTATGGAAAAAGAAACAATTATTACGGTAAAAGTTTCTGAAGCCAACAAGGGAGGGCTTATGGCTCGATACAAAGGATTAAAAGCCTTCTTGCCAGTGTCTCAATTGACTCCAATGAATTACCCTCGTGTAGACGGAGCTGATTCATCTGAAATCTTGCGACGATTGGGAGAACATATTGGAAACGAATTTAAAGTTCGAGTAATTAATGCTGATCGAACGAACGGGAAATTGATCGTTTCTGAAAAAGCCGCTATTGCCGAACAACGAAAAGATACATTCGAAAAATTACAAGCGGGAGACATTGTTAAAGGACATGTTTCTGGAATTGTAAAATTCGGAATCTTTGTAGCGTTCGACGGAGTAGAAGGATTGGTTCACTTGTCAGAATTAGATTGGGGACACGTTTCAGATCCAGGAAAATTATACTCAGTAGGAGACGAAGTAGAAGTGTTGGTGCTTTCAATTGAAAACGAAAAACTTTCACTTTCTATCAAACAATTGTCAGAAGACCCATGGAAAGAATTGGTAAAAGATTTCTCTGAAGGAGCTACTATCGAAGGAAAAGTGGTTCGATGGAATGCCAACGGAGTATTTGTAGAATTGAAAAAAGATGTAACTGGATTAATTCCATTGTCTCAATTTGGAGTTGAAAATTATGCTGATTTGACCGTAAAAGAAGGAGAAATGATTTCTGGAACCGTAACTGATATTAATTTTGATTCACACCGAATTATGATTAAAAAAGACGGAGCGGTAGAAATTGAAACAACTGAATCAGAAACAGAAGAAGCGTAAGTAGTAGAAAACGAAAAACAGAAAAGCCAGGCGTGAAAGCTTGGCTTTTTTTGATAGAAAGATACTATTGAAAACGATATGTCTCATACAAAATTTATTCGAACGTGTTTGGTTTGTGGCGCAAAAAAAAACTTTGACGATTTACAGCGTTTTGTGTGGCCGAGTGATTCGGAATATATAGTTTTAGACCAAACAAAAAAACAAACCGGTCGGGGTGGGTATGTATGCCGAACTGAACCCTGCCAAGAAAAACTCAACAATCCGAAATTAAAGGCTAAAATTAGACACTTTTTACGGTGTTCGTAGTGGTAATGGTAATGTTTCTGGTGGTATGAGGTTGGTGTTCGATGGTCACCCAAAAAGAGGTTCCAGAAAACTCTTCTTGTAAATCATCAGATATTTTTTGTGGCCATTCAACTAACTTGTTCCAAGTATCATCTTCGATAATTTCACCAAACCCTTTTTCGAGAAATTGTTCATCGGATTCCAAACGGTATAAATCAAAATGAGCAAAGTTTTTCTGGTCGCCGTTGTATTCTTGCACGTAGGTAAACGTAGGGGAGTTTATGGGCGTATTTATGCCAAAATGTTTCAGTAATTGTTGAACAAAAAAGGTTTTGCCAGCGCCCAATGCGCCTTGAAAAAAAATAGTAAAATTCGGAATAGCTTCTAATTTTTTACAAAATTGTTCTACAAGCAGTTTCGTTTCGGATTCATTTTTTACAGTTTGTGATAAAATGATTTCCATTTTTTTAAATTCAATTATAATTATCGCGATTTTTAAATTACAGAGAAACACATGAAAGTAAAATTTTTTGGCGGATCCACCTTTGACGTAACCGGGGCAGAAAAGAAAATAATGTTTAATGCCGTATCTGATTTAGAATCGTACGATGTTGCTTTGTCTTCCAATAATTCAGGAGACGTAGCAGGAGCCAAAAAAACATTCGGACTGCCTGGCGAATTTGAAATTTCTGATATATTATTACGTGGTTTTCGAACCGAAAAAGGGGCAAGCACGATCTTTAAAGTGTTTTTAAAAGATACTTCAATAGTTCATTTAGGAAACTTAACTGAAATTCCAGAAACTGGAACGCTCAAAGAGTTAGGAGAAAATATTGATGTGGCAATCGTTATTTTATCAGAAAGTTTCACGGCTAAGAAAGCTAAAGAATTGATTGATACCATTGAACCTCGTATGGTTTTAGTTGGTGGTGATGAAACTCATTTTCCAGCGTTAAAGGCTTTGATGCCCGTCGAAATTATAACCGAAAATACGATTGAAGTAGACCGATCAAAATTGTCGGATGAAGCAACGGAAGTAAAGATTTTAACTGCGTAAGAACGGTTAAAAAGAAAAACTGTGAATTTTTATTTGACGGTTTATGATTCACTATTAGAATCAGCGAGCTGAAAAATTAACAGTTCTTCTTGGCGCGGTAGCTCAGTGGTAGAGCAAGGGATTGAAGCTCCCTGTGTCGGTAGTTCGATTCTACCTCGCGCCACCATTTATCAATAAAAAGCTTCTGAATACCTATCAACTCGATAGGTATTTTTTGAATTAAAAAAATATCATCAGTATGATGATATTTTAGTATTATGGGTTTAACTATTTATGGAAATTATTTCTTTTTTTCCAAGGCTTCACAGAATCCCAATACTTCTTGCGCTTGTACTTTGCGTCGTAAATCTTCTACCGAATCAGTTTCGGTTACTAATACCTTCCGTTGAACCACAATGTCCCCGCCGTCTACTTCTGGTGAAACTTTATGAATTGTGGCTCCAGTATAGCGATCTTCGTTTTCAATTACTTTCTTGTGGATTGCGTCGCCCATCATACCAGCATAATCAGGTAAAAGTGAAGGGTGTACATTCAACGTTGTATCTCCAAACTGTTCGCAGAAGAGGGGAGACAAAATTCGCATCCATCCAGCGAGCAAAATTACATCTGGATTTTGTTCTCGAATAAGATTAATCAATTGTCGATCATATTCTTCTCGTGTTTCGTCTTCTTCTGGTTCTAAAACGTGAATGGTTTCAATACCAGCTTGTTGCGCTTTTTCTAACGCTCCACAGTTTGGTTTGTCGGTAATGAATAAAACAAATTCTACGTTCGGAATTCGTCCTTTTTTTTGTGCTTCCAATAATCCTTGAAAGGTTGTTCCATTGCTCGAAGAGAAAACCGCTACACGCCGTTTTGGGGCCGCATCTGGAATAATATCTTTTGATATTTGTTCCAACATTTTTTGTGCTTCTTCTTCGGCGTTGTCATTATCTAAATCGGGCACCAGTTCAAAGTCAGCCGTGGCAGCGTAAATATCTTTTCGTTGGCTCCATAATTGATCAATTTCTTGGGCAATTCCTAAATCGGGGTACACACGAGGGATATCGTTTTCTCGATATTCTTTCATTAAGTGTCTTCGTAATTGCATAAAGTTTGGCTTTAAGTTTCCAAACACGCCGGTCTTTTTTAAGTTGTGTAAATTTTTAGAATTTTCAATGGTAGCATGTCCTGTAGCCACGATTCCCGAGAAATTCCGCGTAAAATCATGTGCCACTTTTTGTTCAATTTCTCGTAGTACTTGCCAGCCATGTTTTTCTGCAAACGATTCTATGTCGGTTCCTAATACGAATTCTAATTCGGTGTCCAGATCGACAAATGGTAAATGAGTTAGTTTCGCAATTTCTTTTCCAAATCGAGATTTTCCAGCTCCGCGAAACCCTACGAATACGATGTTTTGATTTTTCACGAGGTATTTCTACTTTTTTTTAAAAAAAAATCAAGTTGTATTGTGTTTTCTATTTTTTATCATGAGAATGATTTGTTTACCTTGTATTGTTATGAAAAAGTACGTATCAATTGTTTTATTAAGCCTGATGTTTGTGGTAGGAAGTTCGGTGTCAGCCTTTTCTGATAGAGCCGCTGAATATTATCGTTATAAAGATGATATGAATATTGATAATTGGGCGTATGATTCCGTGCAAAATGTTCGAAAAGCCCGTATTATGCAAGGATTTAAAGACGATACGTTTCGCCCCAAGCAAAAGGTAACACGAGCCGAAGCATTAATCATTCTTTTTAAATTAAATAAAGTTGATGAGTCTGAAGTGAATGTATCCGTATTAGATAAATTTTCAGATATCGACCGAACTAAATGGTACGCAAAACCGTTTGCAAAAGCGATTCAAGAACATTGGATTGAAGGATATCAAGACGAAACTGTGCGACCGCATGCACCTGTTACCAGAGCTGAATGGGCGGCGTTAGTACAAAAAATTTATCAATTGGAAAAAAACTCACGTAAGTTGCCGAATTTTTTAGATGTAACCGAATCAAAATGGTATTACAACCCGGTAGCGTCTTTGTATCGATTTGATTTGCTTTTCAATGGAAATAATTATGAGTTTTTACCAAAGTCTTTTCTAAATCGGCAAGAAATAGCCTGGCAAACGAGTGCTATTCTGAAAAATCAAGACAAAATATCTAAACGAAGAAATGCCAATGAGGCATATACAAAGAATAAAATTAAACGAGATTATTCCGTTTGGGTAAAAGATAAAAACTTTGTTGATTTACAAGGAACAGAAGTACAAAAAACGGGGCTGACGGTAGACATGGTATCACCAAAATCATCAGTGGTATTTACCAGTAAAGACAAACATTATACTCGTATTGGAACTTTGCGGTTGGCAAATCCATTTAACACAAAAGTTTCTCTATCAACCCTAAAATTTAAAGCTTTTGTGCCTAATACAACGGTTGGACCTATTTATCATATGGATTTAAAAACCGACCTATTAGGAGATATTATTGAAAAGCGGTTTGATCGTTCCGGGCAAGTTATTTTAAGTCAGTTAAAAAAGGTTATTCCGGCGAAACAAACCATTGAGATTCCTTTGTTTATACGAGCGGTCGAAGGGGCGTCATTCCTCTTAAATACGGGAGATATCATTATTTCTGTTGGAGACATAAATACTTCATATGAAGTGCGATACGAAGGGGAAAACAAAGAGCAACGGGGGAAATTATTAAGGAAAGCTACGCCTTTGGAAATGAAATCAATTTCGTTAGCTGGAGTTAAATTTCAACCGTAATTTCTGTAAAGAATAAAGCGGAATTAAGTTGATTTTTTCACGATAATTTGGTATAATTGCCTGAATTATTGTAAATTCATATGAAAAATATCTTCTGTATTTCCGTCTTGATGTTGGTGCCAATTCTGGCATGGGGATATTTTTTCTTTCAACAACATAAAAGTAATTACCACTTTTTGATTACCACTTTTTTTGCTGGAATGTTGTCTATTATTCCCATTAAAATATATGAACGATACTGGGATAAGGGGATTTTTTATCTAGAACATTTAAATTTGTTTAAATATTTAGATTCCATTGTGCTGGGGCATAGTGGTTCAGAACTACTTGTTTTCTTGTTTGCTAGTTTGATTGTTTCGTTGGGAATTTTCGGTTTTTGCTTTTTGCTGATGTCTTTTTTTGAAATCATGTCGGGCGACAACTCCTTGCAAGTATTTGAAAAAAAAGCCAAAAAAATAATTGAAGCTCCGTTCTTATTTGTTTCGATTGGGGTTTTGATTGGGTTAATGGCTTTTGCTTTAAATTCAGTCTTTCCAGAAACTATTTGGTTTTTCATCATGGTGGGAATCTTGGAAGAGTTTGTAAAACACTTGATTATGCGGTTTTGTGATGACGAAAAAATTCAATGTGTCGCTGACTCAATTCAATATTCAATCGTAATAGCGCTCGGGTTTTCTTTTGTAGAAAATATTATTTATTTCCAAAAATACTTAGAAATCCATCACTCATTTACGCAAATTGGTTTATTCTTTGTTTTGCGATCTTTGGTGCCCGTGTTAGGACATGTTTGTTTCTCAGCAATTTTGGGATACTTTTACGGTATTGCTCACTTTTCAGATCAAATATACGGAACCTCAGTACAAGCCAGAAAACAACATCCAATTATTGAGTTTTTCCATAAGTTATTGCACGTAAAAGGGGCGACTCTTTTTCATGAAGAAAAACTTATGGAAGGGCTTATTGTGGCCATGTTAATACATGCATTATTTAACTACGCCCTTGAACAAGGAAACTTGTCATTCGTCCTTCCAATGTTAGCTGTTTTGCTTACGACCGTATTGCATTTATTGCATTCGCGGTTCAATCGGCAAAATGCTGGTAGGTTATTTAATTATATATCTTAATTTTTTATTTATAATGAATCCAAAAAACATCTTTTCTGTACTTCCAAATTACAAACCATCTATTGGCGTGATGGGGTCAGCTTCAGGGTATTTAATGCGAAATCCGAAGGCTGTGTCAGCCGCCGTTGAATTGGGGAAAGCCATTGCCAAGAACAACGCGAGTTTGGTAAATGGAGCCTGCCCTGGGTTGCCAGACAAAGCCGCCGAAGGTTGTAAATTAGCGGGAGGTGAAACTCTTGGTGTGTCGCCAGCCATTTCACTTTGTTCTCATATGGGAAAATATAAATCACCCGTAGATCACTATGATCGGTTTATTTTTACGGGAATGGGTTTGATGATGCGAGATATCGTTAATATTCGAACTTCTGATGCGGTGGTTATTTTACCAGGCGGAACCGGAACACTCAATGAGTTTACTGTGGCGTATGATGAAGGAAAACCAATCGGGGTCTTAACTGGATACGATGGGTGTGCTGATCATATCAAAGAAATTCTCGAATTTTGTCATCGAGAGGTAACGGATCGAATGGTGTTTTCGTCTGATCCAAATGAATTAGTAGAAAAATTAATGGAAAAACTACATGAAGTGAATACGAGTTGTAATTTAGATGATTACTTGGTGGGAGAAGACGGCGAAGTAACCAAAACGGAAGAGCAATTTGAAAAATAATAAAAAAAACAAATGTGTGCTTAAAAAGTCTTAAATTTTATGTTAAGACTTTTTTTGTAATCTGTAATGTCTGAGGTAGCCAACAATGTTGCTGGTAAGTAACGCAGATTCAAGTAAAACCGCTACAGGACTCCATATAAGATAATTATAAAGAATAAATAGGGCGGTGCCGGGCATCATAATAAGACGTAAATATTGATCGTTTTTTTGAAACGAACCGACTGTTATAAAAACCAAGGCCAAAATAGTTATTATATCGGTCGAATGTGAATACAAATAAATGCCGCTTATAATATTTATCCCAAGAAAAAGAAACAAAGCCTTGTTTGATTTAGTATAACAAGCGGTTATGTATCGAACAAGAGAAATAAACACGAGCAAACCGGCAAGAAATTTATTGAGAAAAAAATAATGGAGCGCAATCAATCCACTAGAAATACTAAGAAGAATAAGAATATTTTTTCTGGTTTTTTGTTGGAAGGAAAGCATATCAGAAATAAATGCTCCCGTGGCAAGTATTTGTGAAATCAAAAAATTATTCATATTTTCAGCCTATATAAAAACACCCAAACGGTCAAAGTTTGGGTATTTTTTAGATTTTTATGAATTAATTATTGGTGTTTAGTCATTAATTCCACCAAATCATCTTTTGATTTTCCACCTCCCATAGACGTTTCTACAGCTTCTCCGTTTTTAAATACGATGAAAGTTGGAATAGACATTACCCCATATTTTTGGGCGATTTCCCCAGCTTCATCAATATCAAGTTTTACTACTTTGGTTCCAGCTGGAGCGTTGTCAGCCAAATCAAGAACGGTTGGCATCATTGCTTGACAAGGTGGACACCATTCAGCGTAAAAATCTACCAAAACCACGTCTTTTGAATCAAGTACTTCTGCTTGAAAATTATCGTTTGTTATGTTTGTTGCCATATTTTTAATAGGTTAAAAGGTATAAATAACAGCCTTATTTTACTGAAAAGTAAAAGAAAAATCAACCAGAAAGAATCGTATGATGTAGCCTGTATTACGAAAAAAAATTTGAATAGAAAAAAATTTAGTCTAAAGTTTAAGTCATGAATGATACACCAAAAACATCAACTGAAAATAAGACTTCGTTTGTTCAAACGCTTGGAAATGCTTGCACCTCATTGGGAAGGGGAGTTAAAATGTCTGTTGCTGGGACGATGAGTTGGATTCGGAATTTCTTCTTTAAAGTGTGGAGCATGCTACTGTTAACAGCCTTAACTTTTGGATTGTTGTTTGTTTTATTGGCCTATGCGGTTTCTATTCTCGATGGAACCACTTCTTTTAAACGATTATGTGGAGACCAATCAATTATAGCCTGTGTAACGGGCATCAAAGATAAAACACCGGTAGAAAAAGAAGCCATAATTAAAACCACCAACCAAGAAAGTCCTACCAATCGATCAAAAGAAGTATTAGAAGAAAATCAACGAGAGATTGATGAAACTCAACAATCTAACACTCAATAATTGAGTAGCTTTTACCGAATTTTTACGGGTGTTTGTTGTGTAAAGTCCCAAATTTCTGAAAAATCAGTTATTTTTAAAGCGGGTTTTGCAAATATTTTTAGAGCAGAGTCGCTAAATTGTTTTTGAACATCCGCTGGCATAAAAAGGGGCGTGTTTCCAGAAAGGTTCGCCGACGTAGTGGTAATAGGAATTTCGATATGTTGGGCAATTTCTGGTATTTGACAGATTCGAAACCCTACTTTTTCAGTGGGCCAAAACTGAGTTTGGGGGAGTTTTTTTCTTGGTTTTAGCAGGGCGGTTCTTGGAGTTTTGGTAAAAAACTCTGGTGGGAAATTATCTGGGACTTCAGCGTATTCTTGAAGCATAGCAAAGTCTCTGACCATGAGCGAAAAAAACTTCCCTTGGGGGCGTTGTTTTAATTCGTGTATTGTTTGCAATGATTTTATATCATCGATTCTTGCCCCCAACCCAAAACTGGTATTGGTTGGATAAGCCCAAATTTCTCCTTTCTGAAACATTATCAAGAGTGTATATTTGCCCGTTTATAAGTCAACGAGTTTACAAGTTTTGAAGATTTTGTATGCTGCTCTGCGAAAATGGTTTTACTTAATAAAAAGGCTCGATTTGATTATGACATTCAAGAAACTTTGACCGCTGGAATGTCGCTTTTGGGCTGGGAAGTAAAATCTATCACCCATGGGAGTGCGTCGTTAAAAGGCGCTTGGATTTCTATTAGAGCAGGGGAGGCTTGGTTGCAGAATTTTGATGTAACGCCTTGGAAGTTCAGCCAAGAAGTGCAAAACTCGCACCGAGAAAAAAAATTGTTATTAAAAAAGCGAGAAATTCTCAAATTAGAAACCAAAATGCGTGATAAAAATTACACGATTGTGCCACTGAAAGTCTTTACGCAAAACGGTTTTTTGAAGTGTGAAATTGGACTCGCTCAAGGACGAAAGAAATATGAGAAAAAACAAGTTTTGAAAGAACGCGCCGAAAAGAAAACTGCCCAAAAAGCCATGAAACATTTCTTGTAAAAAAGGAAGACTCTTTCTCATAAAAAAACGGCCAAATAGCCGTTTTTTTGTTAGGAAACGTAAAACTGATGTTTTAGAAATCAATCTCTGCTTCGCTCGCTCGAGTTTGAATGAATTTTCTTCGTGGAGCCACATCATCACCCATTAGAACTTTAAATATATGATCGGCTCGTTCGGCATCATCAATAGTTACTTTTAACATAGTTCGTGTTTCTGGGTTCATGGTCGTTTCCCAAAGTTGTTCGGCATTCATTTCTCCCAACCCTTTATACCGTTGAATATTGTCTCCAGAAATATCGTGTTCTTGTTGAATACGTACTTTTTCCTCATCGGTCATAGCGTACCAAACCTTTTTCCCTTTCCCGAGTTTGTACAATGGTGGTTGCGCAATATATACATATCCACCTTCAACCAACGGTCGGAAGTGTCGGTAAAGCAAGGTTAACAACAGCGTTCGAATATGAGCCCCATCCACATCGGCATCGGTCATGATTACCACTTTATGGTATCGAAGTTTTTCAAGAGTAAATTCTTGTCCAATAGCGGCTCCCATGGCAATAATTAAGTTTTTTACTTCGTTATTTGCCAACATTTTTTCTAATCGAGCGTTTTCAGTATTCAAAATTTTCCCTCGAAGCGGTAAAATGGCTTGTGTTTCTCGGTTTCGTCCTTGTTTAGCGGTTCCACCAGCGGAATCTCCCTCTACAATAAATATTTCAGAAACTTCTGGATTTTTACTTGAACAATCGGCTAATTTCCCTGGCAAGGTCATCCCCTCAAGCGCTCCTTTTCGAATCACGGTATCTCGAGCCGCTCGAGCGGCTAATCGAGCCCGCGTAGCAAGCGCACATTTATTGATAATCGCTTTCGCCGTGTCTGGATTTTCATTTAAGAAATCAAATAAAGAGCGGTTAAAAGTTTTATCAACGATTCCTCGCACTTCAGAATTTCCCAGTTTTCCTTTGGTTTGTCCTTCGAATTGTGGTTCAGGAACCTTAACTGATACGATTGCCGTTAACCCTTCTTTTACATCATCATTCGTAAAATTTGGTTCTTTTTCTTTTAATAAATTGTGTTCGCGAGCGTATTTATTAATCGTTCGCGTTAATGCGGTGGTAAATCCGGTCAAATGTGTTCCGCCCTCATTGGTTCGAATATTATTCGCGTAGGTTTGAATATTTTCTCGGAATTCGGTTGTGTATTGAAAGGCAATTTCTACCGCCACATCATCCATTTCATCATCACATTTGAAAATATCACCCAGTGATGTTTTATCTTCATTTATATGTCGTACAAAAGATCGAATTCCACCTTCAAAGTAAAATTGTGCCGCATTTTCTTTCCCAGCTCGTTTGTCAAACAAGGTAAGTGTAATTCCTTTAGTTAAATAAGCTTGTTGTCGAATTCGTTTTTTAATAATATCAAAGTCAAATTCAAGGGTTTCAAAAATGTTTCCATCCGGCCAGAATTGTAATTTGGTTCCGTTTTTTTCCGCACTACCAATAGCTTTTAATGGTTCGGTGGCAATTCCTCGTTCAAAAGCCACAAAATGTTTTTTTCCGTCTCGGTTTACGGTTACTTCCGTTCGAGTAGAAAGGGCATTTACGACCGACACACCCACTCCGTGCAAACCACCAGACACCTTATATCCACTTCCACCAAATTTTCCTCCGGCATGCAATACGGTTAAAACAGTTTCTACGGTCGACATTCCTGTTTTGGGGTGTTTCGCCACGGGAATTCCTCGTCCGTCATCTTGCACACTAATAGAACCGTCTTCTTCGACTGTGATTTCAATATTTTTACAATATCCAGCCAGAGCTTCATCGATAGAATTATCAACAATTTCCCAAATTAGGTGGTGCAAACCACGTACATCAGTTGATCCAATATACATCCCTGGACGTTTCCGAACGGGTTCCAATCCTTCTAGTACTTGAATTGACGAGGCATCATAATTTCCAGTGTTTTGTGTCATCCCTAATTGATTCTTAAAAATTCATGCGAATTATACAGAAAAAAACAGAATGCCAAAACTTTTTGTTTTAATTATGACTCATTAAAAAATTCAAAAGACAGAAAATATTGCGTTTCTTTGTGAGAAGCCTTAGAGTTTGGAAGATTTAGTTTTAATAATCTTGGTTTTATGCAGAAAAAGATATCTGAACTCGCTATTTTTAACGCTCCTGATTTATATGATTACGACATTGATTTGTATCAGTCTTTGTCTCAATTACAAACAAAATTATCAACCAAAGAACAAAAAATAATCCAAGATTTTTTAGAACAAAATGATTTACAAGAAGTGTTTGAACAATATTCCGTCAAAAGACTCAAACATGCCATTGCTCATCAAGAAAATTTGCCTGAAGTACTAAAAAATGCCAACTTTTCGACTTTAACAGAAGTTTTACTCCAAAAATTAGAGTACAATCTAGAAAAAATGGTGGAGTTATGGCAAAGTTTTTTGTCGACACAATCGGAGACAGATTTAGAATTGATGATTGAATACCTTGATTCTATTCCAGTTAATACGCCTCGTAATATTCGAAGGAAATTAATTTTGCAGGCCGCTTTAAATAATAAAGGGGGACTCATGAATGAAATTTCTGACACCTTACAAGCTCGGGGAGTGTTTGGAATTTTACAAAATGAGAATCGAAATCGAAAAACGTATTATTTATCAGACACGATCAAAGATGGTGATATTGCCAAAACCAAAATTTTGGATCATTATGAAATAATTAGTGAAAAATACGGAGTCAACGTTCGAGTGCTTGACACACTTGGTTCGGCGCCTGGGCACAGCTTACAGACCGGCGGACAAGTGCTGGACTTAATTGGCAGTCGAAGTGAATTAGAAATGGATTACCACGACCAAAAAAACTGTCATGGTATGAGTATTTTTGTGAATAATGCGTCACGTGCGAAACATGGAGGAAAAAAACATTCCGAAGGATCAAAATGTTTATGGGCTCGTGTACGAGACCCAAAAACAAATATTATTCATAATATTTGTGGGGTTGATGATGAAGTGTTTTTACCGTTATATGATTGGATTGAAGAATTTTTCGTAATTGACGGCATGCCTACTCATAAAAAATTAAATGATTTATGTAAAGGAACGCAGTTCCGTTCTTTGAAAAATTTTATCTACCCACAAGCGCTCATAACGATTACCGATGGGGGCTGCCCACCTGGATACGTGGTGCGGAAAATCGAAAAATCCACCTTCTTTAATCGATTAGACATCGCGGACAATGAAATGATACTTGTAAACCCAGACCATTATTGGAATGGAAAATCAATTTGTAATCATGCCGACGGAATCATTGGTATTGCCAAAGCAATTGGCGTTGACTTGGACACCGAAGTTTGTGCTAAATTTTTTCATCCATTTACACACGAGAAAATAACTGAAAAAACGGTAGTCATAACAGAATCATTAGGAAAACATGCTGGAAAAAACACCGCAACCAATGGCTCAAGTCGAAGTTTAGATGGTCATGTAATGCCCGAGATAGGGAAGTCTTGGGAAAATGGCGATAATGATGATCGGGCCTGGTATGTACAAGAACTTCCTATTGGAACCAGAATTAGATTTACGAAGAAATAATTGAAGTTGTATTTTTCGTTTTTTTCTCTACAATTTTTTTGTGAAACAATTCTTTTCAGGAGTCGTGATTTTAACCATAAGCGTCTTGTTTAGCGGACAAGTTTTAGCGGATGATTTATTTCGAGATTTTCGAGAAAATTTAGGTGATATTATCAAAACAACGTGTCATTCAAGTATTGATTATTCGATTGACGATTCGGTCGGATTTAATTTTTTACAAGCTTCAACAAAAGCTGACCTCCAATGCCAAGGCGGAAAATGCAAAGAATATCATCATACGATAAACTGTTTGTTTAATGATGTCGTAGCAAAAAAATTAGCCTCAGTAAATGGACAAGTAAAGAAAGTGGCTCTTTCGGGCGACATAGAGGGACGACAAAGCAAAGAAGCTTTGACGAAAGAGTTTCTGTATCCGAAAAATTCTCAATGTAAAAATGCCAAAATGGATGGTATTGGCGCAGCACAATTAGCTCGAGGCTTTAAAACGCAGTGTCAGAATTTTTCCAGTGCCACGGCCGCAAATGCAACCTCTTTGTGCCGAGTGGCTGAAATGGCTTTGTTGGAGTACTGTGGCTATGAAAAGTTTTTATTGGCAAAAATGAGAGACAAAGAATCTTTTTTAAAAGAATTTCAATCGTTTGAAGAAATTACCACTCATGTGCCACGTGTGGCAAAAGATGTATACAAACAAGAACTGCTCAATGCTAAACAAGCTTTGCAAGAGAGTCTTTTGTTTTATCAAGAAGTAGAGACACAGTATACACAATATATTTGGACACAATCTATCTGGTTTCATTTAGCGGTGTTGCATCAAAAAATTACCGAATTTACTACTATGGTCGCCACCTTCCCCGCAAAATTCATTAACGCTTCTATTAATTAATGAAACGTGTAAATTTAATCGTATTCACTGTTTTTAGCATCGTTTGTTTCAATTCTGCGCTGGCTCAAAACCCATTTATAGAATCTTCTCGTACCAATGAAAGTGGTCTTTTAAATGTCTACGAAAATCTTTATTCAGAAATACAACGCTCAGAATTTCAACCCCAATTTATTCAAACGGTTATTCAAAGAGTTTGTGAACATGAGTATATTCATTGTCCTGATGAACAAATTCGAGAAAGTAAATCTCTAGAAGAATTTTATAAAAAGATAATTGAAACCAATAATAAATCGACGACGGAATCAATGTTCACTTCAAAGGTTGTTGCCGATTTAATCGAACAAGAAAAAACTACTTATTTATGGGAACAGTCTCTAGCACGACAAGGATATATAGCTCAAATGTTTTCCGATGGAGATGGAGCGGTAAATAAAGAAAAAACCATTGGGTATAAGAAAAAAAATTCTCCGTTTGATTTAACGGTTGTTTTTGATCGCCTAGAAACACTGTTGTTTGGGAACAAACATGTTTCAGCCATTACGCCAAAGTTTTTGAGTTTCGATACAAGCAAAAAAATCACTACTGATAAAAATTCTGATACGTATGTTCATCCAGAAAATACCAGCGTACCACAAACCCTTCAATTTAAAAAAACAAATGGTTCAATTACGGCTCAAATACAATACATAAATCATAAAGTTTTTTCGGACAAACTAAATCAGGTCCCATTAAAATGCATAAAAAATACGAAGGGTATGCTCAAAAAAACAGCCTGCGACGATGATTTTCCAACTCCACATACGGCTCCGAGAATGTTCAATTCGCCAGCATACACACAGGATGTTCCTGAATCTGAAAAATGGAGCCGTCCCAACAATTATCAAGATTTCTTATCAGTGTTAGAAAACGAAAAGAGTTGCGTAGACTCATTTCAAGACACCGTTTCGGCTAATAGAATACAAAAAATAAGTGTTTGTGAATTAAAAAAACAATTAACTTGGTCCAATAAATTGCAACAGGATTGGCGAAGCGAGGTGTTAGATATTCTCCAAAAAGAAGCTATAAACCGAAAAAATAATTGGGAATTTACCAAATTTTTCACCAATTTCTTTACGGGGAAAGAAGGGGATTCCATAGTAGAATACCTGCAAGATGGAACCGAAATATTATTGAAAAAACCAAAAAGATGATCAAGAAAATTCTCGTAACGACGCTGCTCGTATTGGTTTTAGTTGGGTGTGAAAAAAAGACTCAAAATACCTCAAAGAATCCTTCACAGGAAGCAACAAACCAAACCGAAACTCCCTCTGAACCAAAAAAGAAGCAAGCAAATGAAACTTCAAATAATGTGGGAGTAAAAATTGATCAGAATTTTAAAAGTGATACACAACGAACCAAAATACAGGAAAAACCTTATAATATAGAGGCTTTGCGGAACAAGTATTTTTCAAATACTGGAAGTTCTCAAATAACTTCAACCAATATAAAAAATATTCATTTAGCTAAAGATTTAATAATTGCCGAAGATTCGTTTCAATCAGAGTGGAAGTATTGGTTGTATGATAAAAATAATAAGCCTGGAGTGATTCTTATAAGAGAAAAAAATCTTGATGAATCCGTTCAATACTGGCAAACAGAAATAAAAAAAATAATAACGGGCAATAAACAATGGCAAAAATTACTCAAAACATTGCGCAGAGTTTGTCGGTTGCAGGGGTCAAGTATTAGTTGTTCATAATAAAAAAGAGTCTATCGGTTTTTATAGACTCTCCTTTATAAAAAATGTGCTAAAATATTCTTATTTTCGCTTTTCAATAACTTTGTCAACGAGCCCTAGCTTTCCATATTTAACGGCGTCGCTGGCCACGATATAATTATCTCGGTCACAGTCTTTTACGATTTGTTCGTACTCTTCACCCGTACATTTTTGAATCATTTTGTACAACGTGTCTTTCGTTCGAATAATATGATTGGCATGAATTTCCATGTCAGAAGCTTGTCCTTGCATTCCCCCAAGTGGTTGATGAATCATAACTTCCGAGTGGGGGAGAATGTATCGTTTTCCTGGAGCTCCACTCATTAGAATCATCGCTCCCATGCTGGCGGCCATTCCAGTACAAATAGTTGAAACATCTGGCTTAATAAAATTCATCGTATCAATAATGGCTAATCCCGCTGACACAGAACCACCAGGAGAGTTTACGTAGATAGTAATATCTTTATTAGGATTTACCGATTCTAAAAATAATAGTTGCGCTACTACCAAATTAGCTAAATTGGCATCAATAGCTGTGCCAATAAAAATAATTCGATCTTTTAACAAACGAGAGTAAATATCAAAGGCTCGTTCACCTTCATGTGATTTTTCAACCACGGTTGGCACCAAATGTGCTTGTGGATCAATTGAATTCTGATTTTGTGACATCATAGCATCAAACATAATAAAAATTGGTTAAACTTCGTCTCATTATAATAAAAAAGAGTTGATTACTCAACTCTTTTGACTTGTTATATTCTAAATAATGTGTCTTATTTGTTCTTTTTTTGCGGGAAGAAATATACGCCTGCCACAGAAAGCAAGAACACTAACGTTAATCCAAGGTAAAACCAAGGTTTCGTAAACACTTTTTGTGGAATAAAAGAAGCAACGGTTTGCTTTTCTAAATTCAAATCACAAGCATCTCCAAAACCGTCGTCATCTGAGTCGGTTTGTTTTGGGTTTGAAATAAGTCGACAGTTATCAACAATATCTCCTACGGTATCTCGATCGGCATCAGCTTGATTAAGATTTTTCTTTGTCGGAGCATTATCACAAACATCTCCAATTCCATCTTTATCTTGGTCGGCTTGGTTTTTGTTCGCCACAAAAGGACAATTATCCTTCTCGTTTATTAGACCGTCTTTATCAGCGTCTTTGATAAATAGGGGATTCCAAGTAGCTTGATTTGGTTGAATTAATTCTGAACTTAGAAGAAAGTCACCACCTAATTTTGAAAATCTTGGTTTATCAGCCGTTCCACCATACAAAAATCGGAACCGTCGTTCTCCCTTCGGAGAGAAGGTGATTTGTCCATTATTCGCTCCCATTAAGAATATTTCTTGTAGCGCTACTCGAAATCCTTTCAATTCAACTCTTACAAATCGAACTGGTTCAGCCGCCACCGGAATAATGTGTTTAAAGGCTCGTTTTGAAGCAATAGACCTTAAGCGCTTGGGAGACATTCCTCCAAATACTTTTACCGTATTAATTCGAGCGTCTAGCATTGGCTCTATTTGAATTTGGCTCAAAATCTTAGGAGTTCCTAAATCAAATAACACCCAAGATGATTTTTTTTGATCGGGTGTTTCTGAAAACAAAAAGCCCGTGTTTATATTTCTGTCTATCAAGTTTTGTTTGATACCTTTTTCAACGGAAGAAACTTCGACCACTTTTGTTGGCTCAACCTTTCCAGATTTTCTCCAATCAAAAGAGAAGTCTACTAATTCGTTCAAGTCATTTAATAAAACGAAATTAGAAAAATCATCATTGATTATTTGTGTTTCTTTTAATCCTAATGAGAATCGTAATTTTTTAGCCTCAGCTTGTTCTTCATCTAAGAAAATCTTTTTTTCAAAAGCGTAATCAGATACGTTTACAGCTGCAAAAGACAGTGTGGTGTAAAATACACCAAATGCTAGTAATGCGAAAAAGGGGAGCTTATTTTTCATTTTCTTCATTTTTTTCAATCATTGCTTTAATAGCCATCACTTGCACGATAGCTGATCGTTCCACTTCATCCAATTTCATTTTTACAAATTTCAAAGTGTCTTCCAAGTCAGGGAGAAGTGAATATTCTAACGCATTTACTCTCCGTCGAGTTTTCTCTAATTCCAAAGACATATTTTCAGCTTGTTTTTCAATTTCAGCCAAAGCAATAAGCAATTCAAATACTTCTGCAAATTTATTAATAGCAATGTCTAATTCTGAACGAGTTTGTGTAAACCCATAACTTACATTTCCGTGTTTTTTGGTTTTTAATTTAAACTCTGGAATTCGAACCGACATAATAACTTTGGTGTCAGTTTCTAAAGACATAGTTTGGGTAGGAATCGCCAGTGCATTTTCCAAAAAACTTTTTGGCATAATAGCTTGAGCCTCTAAAAACGCTGCATTCGATAATCGAATCGCTTCTTCAACCGTTCCTCGTAATTCTTTTGCTCTTCGTACAATTTTCAAAAATTCTTGCATCAAACCATCTTGTTTGTCTTTAAGAAGTTTGTGTCCTCGTTTCGCTACCACGGCTTGGTTTTTGAGCCCCAACATGGTCATTCGCGTCGCTGTAACTGCCTTAATTGCCATTATTAACTATAATTCAAGAAATATGTAATAAAATTCCGTGCGATTTTATGTGTTTGATTAGGTGTGTCAAATATTTTAACCACTGGTTTTTTTATATTTTTTTTATCTGAGATATCTCTTTATTTTCTTGTTTTTTAAGAAAAGAGGAGTGAATTTTACATCCTTATTTTAAGTTGGACAACAAAGATTGTCTAATCTTTTAATCGTAAATAAATCATTATTTACATTATTTTTTTACTAGGTTTTTCTCATGAATGCAGAGTTGATTACAAAAGCAACATCAGCAGTTACTGCTGCCACAGGTTCAATTTTGGGACAAATAGTAGACATCGCTCCAATCCTATTGGCAGTGGCTGGATTTTCTATTGTCACAGGACTTGTTATCAGAGCCTTGAAAGTTAAACGATAACGGTTCAATGAAACGACTGAATAATGTCGTTTCACCATATTAGACATATGGTACATAAAAAATCAATTATTCCGCACTGGGGCTTGCGTTATAGCCCCAAAAACTCAAAACTGGCAGATTTACCGCATAATTCTGAATATTAAGCCCTGCCAGTTGGCTCACAAAACGGAGTTATGCGGTAAGTCTAAAATTTATTTTTTTACAAATTTACAAAATGCAATCAAATTTTAACGCAATTACAGAAATCATCGCTGATAATTCTAAAAACCTTAAAGACGGACAATTTTTAATCGTATCTGGTCGAGTAGTACAAGGTAAAAAAAATAACTGGGTTTACCTAATCGCTTATAATCCAGAAATTGGATTTGTGACATTGCAAGTACATCAAGCATACCAAAATCAAATAGATGATAAGAATATGACTATTCAACTGACTATGTCGCAAATTGTGAACTTACGGGAACACGATGGTGTTTTGTACAAAAACGCTTGGATTATGCCATCTAAAAAATAGTTCGTAATAGTTAGAAAGTAAAAATGCCACCTTACCCATTGCCAGCGGATTATAGTTTTTGGGCGGATATATTCCCCCACCTTATTAAAATAGAACAAAGTCCCCTAGACATTGTGTTCAACAATCATCAAGAATTATTAAATGCTGTTCTGCCTTTCTTCTGGCTTGGGTTGTGGCTTTTTGTTTTCTTGTCAATCTTTGCGGTTGTATTTGTATTTATCAAATCTCTAATCTCTTTCAAATTCTAATGCAAGACTTCTTAACGGCTCATTGTGATACAACTATGACTACGACCAATGGTGCTACATTGTGTCAAGATTATATTTTCAGTCTTAATGCTGATTTTTTCGCTTGGTTTGAACAGTTTAGTTATGTAGTCATTGCAAAGATAATCATTGTATTATCGCTTCTAGCCTTTTCTTTTTGGCTGTTTAAATCATTGTATTACTTATTCGTTGCTAATTTCAGAAAATAAAAATGTTTTTCCGCTTAAAACTGATTTTAGAAAAAATAAAAATAAAGTATCTCGTTAGTGCGATACTCCCCTTTTTGGTTTTTACGTCATCAGAAGTTTTCGCTCTTCCTTATAGTCCAGAGTATCTAAATAATAATTTTTTTAAGTTTCCTAAGGTTGATTCTGGGAGAATGGTTTGTTTTGATATTCCTAAGCATTCTTATTTTTGGGATACTTTTGTTTTTACTGATTTACAGGCTTTAAATTATTCGATTTCTAACTTAAAAAATTCTGATTCTTTTAATTCTTTAAAGAAAAAAGGTCGTTTTTATAAAAATGATATATCAAATAGATATGGAGATAATGATAACATTTCTAAAAATTTTTCTAAACAGGCCCCTTCTTATTATACTTCTTATAGTTCTTATTATTATTTTAATCGTTCTAATACCTCTCGTTTGCATTTCGAAAATACAGGTAATTTTTCAAAAAGTACATATACTGTTAATGTAAATTTTTTGACTGGATTTTCTGAGTCAGATTTATCTAGTAATGGATTTTATGCTACTGATACTTCCGACTATCGTTTTTTTTGTTATCAAGATAAGTCTAAGGGTCGTGCATATAGTGATATTTGGTTTCCAGTTCCTCGTACATTAGTTTATGATAAAGATTCTGATTCTTTTGATTTAAAAGTTATCGATGTTTTTTACATTGATAAAGAGTCGCAACAACGGATTGATATAGACGGAAATCCAGTTTCCGGAAATTGGGTTAATAGTGTCTGGGTGCCGGATGAAGTTAATATAGATGATAATAATGACAACAACAATTCTAATTGTGGTAAATGGGTAGACGGTGTGTGGGTTGCTACTGACCCAAAACCAACTGGATGTGAAGACCCAACGGGTGATGATGGCGCTAATGTTGGTTCTGGTGGCGGTGGTGGTGCCGCTTGGGGAGATGATACTACGAACGAAGATTATGAATTTGCAGAATTGTTCGATAAACGCGGTATATTCGAGTACGATTTGGAAATGAAATTACCAAAAGGTACGCCTAAATGGGTAAATGGAGCGGTAAATGGTATTAAAGTTTTAGGAATAGAAATTGGACTTGTCCCATTTATTGAATATGTGTTTTCTACTATCGGAACATTCTTTTCGTATGTGTTTCAAACGGTTCCGTTTTTTGATGATTTGTTGAATATTTGGGGTATGCCAAGTGGTACAGTGGTCAATGTTCCTAATAATATATTAGGAAGTGGTATAAGTTTACAGGGGTTATTTGGGTCTTCTGTTGTGGTTAATTATTCCAAAAATGCAGAATTTTCAGAATTAATAAGAATATTAGTTATGTTATCTGCTTTATTTTCGGCTATAAAATTATTCTTTTCTAATTTTTTTAAAAAATGATTGGTACTATATTTTCATTCTTTCATCAATTTTTTACTAAAACAACCTATTTAGTATTATTCTGTGTGGTTTTTATTGGTTTGTTTTCTGAATTTTTTACTCCTGTAACAAATTTAGCAAAAATTGTATATGCCTATTTAGTGGCCCCATATATTACAAGAGACACAGCATTTTTTATTAAGGATTTTTTAGTTTTATATCTATCCGTTAATTTTCTATTCTACTTTTTAAATTCAAATTTTAATGATTAATTTTTTAGGTGGTTTGTTTATTGGATTTTCAGTAACTACAACCTATATTTTTTTATTTAGTGATATTAAATGATTGGATATGCTGGCTATTTTGGGAGTGGTAAAACATTAAATATGACAAAGGATTTATATGACGCACACAAACAAGGCGCATTTGTCATTACAAACTATACGACTACTTTCTCTAATCTGATTGTTCAGTCGCAAATGGATATAATCCATTTATTAGAAGAAATTCTTGCACTTCGACAAAACGGAAAAATTCTCGGTGATTTACTCCCCGATTCCGCACAAGATTACAAAAAAATCTACCTGGCCATAGATGAAGCAGGTATTTATTTCAACGCTCGTAATTGGAAAGAATGGCGTGAGTTTCCACACATTATGGATTTTTTGCTGCAATGTAGAAAACTAGATGTAGAGATATTCTACACGGTTCAGCATCCGACATTTGTTGATGCGAATTTTAGGCGTGTAACTACTGATTGGTGTGTATTCTCAAAGATTCCAATTATTCCTTTTACTCGTAAGGAAATAATGATAATCCCACCAGATAATCCTAACTATTCTGTTGCTGATATTCAGTTTAAACGTTGGATATGGGGCGGAAAATCTAAGGTATGGAATATGTATGATACTACAGAACTATGTATGAAAATTAGTAAAAATTTAGATGATCATAATTATCAAAAATTGTTGTCTTCTAAATATGTAACAAAAACATATTTAAGAAACAGAGTTTTAACTCGTTGGCAAAGATTTAAAGAGATTTTAAATACTCCTGTTTCAGTTCTTTATAAAAAACTATCTTTATTTAAGTATGGTAAAGAAATACAAAAATTAGAATCTGACGCAATAGACAAAACTATTGCACAAAATGCAGTAGATAAAGAAAGATTTAAAAATCATGTATCCGTTTATAATTTAATAAAAAAAGGAGAAAAGAATTTAGATAAATTTACAGTAGAATTAAATAAATATAAAAATTACACATAAAATTGTTTTCCCAGGGGTTACAATTTTTCTGAAGAAAAATTGTTGTTTCCGGTATGACATTATTTTTTATTATACATAAAAATGACAAGTAAAAAACTGGCACTTGGTTTCGGATTAGACTTCATAAAATTTTGCATTCCTGCAGGTAAGGAAGAACCAATTTTAGATAGTCTATTTTGGGGTTTGTCTGACAATTCCCCTACTTCCGTAGGGAACTTTTTCGGCTTTCCATTTGATTTGCTTTACAAGGAAAATGGGAATAAAGATTTGCTGTTTCTCAACATTAACGGAGATCCACTTATATGTATCGAAAAAGTCAAAGATACTGGTATAGTTCGTAACTATTCGTATTTCATAATATTTTACGGATTGTATTTCTGCATTCCGCAAGCGCAAAATGTAATTAAAAAGTTCGTAGAGCGATTTCATTATGCAAAAATTACAAGGGTAGATTTAGCGCTAGATTTACCGATGTCTCCCACGCAATTTTTAAAAGCCGGTTACGAAACAAAGTTCCGGATAACATCAGAATTTGGGAAAAATGAACAAAATGACACAATCGAAACCAAATATTTTGGTCAAAAAAATTCGTCTAATAAGCGTCATTTTATTCGTATCTATGACAAATTAAAAGATACCAAGAAAAAACACAAAATGTTGTATTATCTAGACTATATGGAACATGACGACGTCTGCAGATGTGAAGTTCAAGTTAACTCGTTATCTTGTAAGTCTTACCGAGTAACTACTGACAAGATCCTGCATAAAGATTTCCAAAAAAATCTATTCCTAAGTTTATGTAAAAACTCTGATGGAACCTATTTCAAGGCTCTCGACTTCTATGAGTTTGATTCGGCAATGAGAATAAGACCAGATAGATTAAGTACCAACGATACGGTTCGAGTATTAGATAAATTAAAATATGCTCGTACAATGATGTCCTATGTAAGAACACTGCACGAAAACAACTTTGATGTATTAGGATATATTAAAGGAGAACTTTACCCTGTGGACTAGTCCACAGGGCATGCGAAAGGCGCAAAAGTGCTTGCACTTGCGCCGAGCGCTACCCGCCCCAACCACAAAGCCAACCGCCCAAAAAAGAACGAAAAAAACACGCTCAACCCTTTTTTGTTAACCCGCTTTTTTTGAAAAACACTTTACAATTTTGTATTTACAATATAATGACAATATGAATACAGAATTAGTTATTAAATCGGTTTCGGCTATTTCTTCTGCTATGAGTGTATTATTAGGTCAACTTGTAGATATTGCTCCAATTTTATTAGCAGTAGCAGGGTTTTATATTCTTGTTAGTCTGATAAAAAACTCTTTTGCATTGAGAAATAAAAAAAGGTCAATGAGTTCTTGGATAGATGATATTGATACTGGAAAAACAGATAAAAGTTTTTCAGATTGGAGAAAATCAAAATCACTTTTCTAAGTCTTTTGGGGGGATTAAAAAAATACCTAGTTTTTTTGCTCGTCTCCAGGTTTCTTGATCATATTCTAAAGTAGAGAAAAACACGCCTTTCTTTACTTTTTTTATTTCCATATCACATTTAAATTTTTCAATAAATTCCTTTGGTATTTTATCTACCTTATCAGGGGCATTATATTCTTCTGTATATCTTTTACATTGTCCTAATTCAAATATTTCACCAGTCTTTTCGTCTCTTATTTCTAAATCAATTCCCTGGTCTCCTCCTTTAGGTCCTTTATGTGTTACGGTGGCTTTTCCTTTGTAATGACTATTCCACCATAAAGCAGAATAAGTCTCAAATTCGTCTGGCGATAATCGTTTTATGTGTTCTAAGTCCATCTGTGCATTATAGCACAAATTAGAACAAAAATCAATCGAGCAAATTGATATTTTTGTAATAGTGATTGATTAAATGTACAACACATTTGGAATCTGTTTTGATGTTTACAAATCTTTTGATTTCGTTTAATTTCATTTGTAAATCTTCGTCTTTTTGAACTTTTATAGTTCCGATTTTTTTTAAATCCTCGTTCATCTAGTATTTGGTTAAGAATTTTTTCAAGAAGTATGGTTTGTTTTTCTTCATCTGTATATTTTATTTTCTTTTTTTCAAATTTAATTATTTCAGAATTTCTTTTAGTCTTTCTTGGTATATTAAATTTTTCTAATCTAAAATCTTCATCATCTTCCCAATTGGTAACAAATCCACAATCAAGACATTCTAATTTTTTGTGTTTTTCTGAATAAATCAAAGATAAACCAACGCAAGATTTATTTAAATATTTCCACCTTTCAGCATAACATTTAGGACATCTTGCCTTTCTTTTTTCTTTATTTCCGCACATCTAATTACTTTATAGCAATATGATTTTTCTTTGTCAAGTTTTTGTACCTAAAAACCCGTATTTTGTGCCCAAAAGTATTTATTATAAAATATTTACTATACCTTGTCTAATCCTTTTTCTTGTATTTGTTTCAAAGATTGTCTTGTGTATTAAAAAGGCTTTTTTAAACAACTAAATAACGCCTTGTTATAAATGATTATATTTGTAATAAATTTTCGCTCACAATTTTAGCAGAAATAGCCGCAAAAGATATGTTGTATCCACCACACAAACCATTCACATCTAGTATCTCTCCGGCAAAAAACAGATTCTTTTGTAATTTTGACTCCAAGGTAGCTACATTTACGTCAGTTAAACTCACACCACCGCGTGTCGTCCAACACGCTGGATAATCAAATGTTTTTGCATTTGTAATGACAAATCTAAATAGGTTTTTACGCAGACGTTTTAAGGTGTCTTTTGAGACATCAGAGACATGAATCGTCTTTTCTAACTCCAATTGCTCTAAATGCCAATCTACCACCTTTTTAGGCATAAAATTTCGCAAAAAGTTTCGTAGAAGATTTTTCCCTGACCGTAATGCTTGTATCTGTTGCAAAAACAATTCCTCAGAAATTTGAGGCAAAAAGTTAATTTCAAAATTGCCAGATTCTGGTAAATACGCCGAAAAATCGAGTACCACTGGCCCAGATATCCCCATATGCGTAAATAAGGCTTCTTGGGTCATTCGAATTTTTGTAGCAGGAACTGATAATTGCAGCTCCATAGCCGTTCCAGATAATTCCTTAAACGGATTATTAGAAATTCGGATAGGCGATAAAGACGGAGCCGTATTAGTAATTTTGTGTCCCAATTGTTTTGGCAGCGCATAAATACCATCTTTTTTTTCACGAGAAAACATTCGAAACATCGCCCCACCCGATAGGACTACCGCATCGAACATTGAGGTCTTGGCGTCTTCCTCTTGAGTAAAACGAACACAAAACCGCTCTTCCTTTTTTTCTACCGAAATTACTTTTGAGTTCCCCTGAAATTCAACATTTGGTTGTGTCACAATCATTTGTGCCAAACGATTCACCTCTTTATTTGCATCTCCCGATTTCAAAATAGCTCGATTCTTTTCCCAAACATATTCAACCCCAAAGGATTGTAAGAGTGTTTCTCGATTTTTAACCCATGGAGATTTAAATAAGTGTTTTAAAGCTCTGGGAGTTTCTGAAGAAAATTCTTTTTCAGAAAAAATTTTATTCGTTACATTCATCCGTCCCCCACCAGTAATTCTTAATTTTTCCCCAATCCGTTTATTTTGATCAAATAAAACAATCTTTCCATCAAAATTTTTCAAAGATAAAGCAGTAAAAATCCCTGCTGGTCCAGCTCCAATTATGGCAATTGTTTTCATTTAAAACACAAAACTCCCCTTCCTAAATAATTAAACTTTTTCTGTTAAATAATATATCAAAAAGGCTTATTTGTCAAAACAGTTATCACAACAACGAACTAGGATTAATATCGACTTTAAGCGACGATAATGCAGCTTGTGTCTGCAAAAAATCTCTCAAGACGGCTTCGTTTTGTCCTTGGACAAAAATGTGAAAATGGTATTGATTATGTGAACGCGGAAAAAACGCAGGAGCCATATGAATATTAAAAATACCGTCTGGCGATTTCGTTTCTAGTTCTGATTGCAAAAGAGTCTGACAATGTTTAGCTCGTTCCAAACCAACGGCTTTTTTTTGATCCGAAATAGTTATTTTGGCAAAAGCGGTGAATGGAGGAAGCGCGAATTTTTTTCGGTGTTCTAATTCTTGTTGATAAAAATTTTCATATTCATTTTTTATCAAAAATTGAAACACGGATTCATCAGGATGGAATGTTTGTAGTACGATAGTCCCCGCTTGTTTCCGTCTTCCTGCTCGTCCAGAAACTTGGTTTAACAGTTGAAACACTCGTTCTTGGGCTCGAAAGTCTGGCAAACTCAGTCCGACATCCGCCAAAATAAGCCCCACTAACGTAACGGATTCAAAGTCGAGCCCCTTGGCAATCATTTGTGTGCCAATCAGCACATTCGCTTGTTTATTTTTAAAAGCCTGCCAAATATGTTTAAAATCATGTTTTCCTCGAACCGAATCAGCGTCAGCCCGCAGCACTTTAGCCTCAGGAATTTGTTCTAATACCGCCTGTTCGACTTGCTGAGTCCCCCAACCACGAAACAAAAAATCTTTTGCCTGACAATGCGGACAATTTGACGGAAACGATTGCAAATACCCACAAATATGACAAATCAGCTTTGAACAGTGTCCATTGGTATGAAATTTCATATTTTGACTACAATCTGGACACTCAAAATAGGCTCCACAACTCTTACACATTGAGGCTCCCGCATATCCACGCTTGTTCAAAAACAAAACTACCTGCTCGCCTCTGGTAATGGCAGAACGAATACTGGCTGCTAAAGATTCCGATAACGGTGAGTAGTTTCCTTTTTTCTGTTCTTGTTTCAAATCTACCAGTCGAAATTTTGGCTCGGTGGTTTTATGAACCGTTTGAAATAACTTGGTTAGATGCCAAACGCCGGCCTGACACTTTTCAAGCGATTCAGTGCGGGGCGTAGCCGAACCAAATACTAGCTGCGCCTTTTGTTGTTGAGCTAAATGTTCCGCTAAATCATGCGTCCAATAACGAGGGGCAAATTCATTTTTAAAAGTCCACTCGTGTTCTTCATCTAAAATTATTAACGAAAGATTAGGCAGCGGAATCAAAACACTCGACCGAGTTCCAATTAATACTTTTACTTCTCCTGTCTGCAGTCGAGCCCATGTTTGTATTTTTTCTCGTCGAGACAATTTTGAATGCCACACCGCCACTTGCGCTCCGAACAATGCCTGAAATTGTCCAATCAATTGTGGCGTCAAAGCAATTTCTGGAAGCAAAAACAAGGTTTGTCCAGCTGTTTGTTCCGCCAGTTTTTTATAAATTTCGGTTTTTCCACTCCCAGTAACGCCCCAAAGAACCGTTGGTTTTGAACTTGATTGAATATCATCAAAAACTCTCTGTTGTGCTGAATTTAGGGAAAAATTTTCTCCAAAATAAGTTTCTAATGATGGCACCGAGACCCCGTCAATACTTTGTTTCAAAAATCCTTTGGCGACCATGTTTTGCAACACTGATTTGGAAGCCTTTTCCAATACCGTAGGTTCTGACAATTCTTTGGACTCGGTAAATAATTCTAATACTAATTTTTGTTTGTTTCCACGTGGTTTTATTTCATTGGTACAATTTTTTTCGTACCATACATCTTTTTGTACTGGATCTTTTTGTTCTAAAAATTCCTCTGGTATCATCAAACTCAAAAACTTCCCAACCGATGTAAAATATGACGGCGCTAATTTTTGAGCAAATTGTATGTATGAAGCCAGAATCCCCCATTCAGAAAAAGATTCTAAAATAGGTTGTGTCTTAAACGTTGGCGTTTCTAACACTGGACTGATTACAATTCCAATTCTTTTTTTATTCCGAAATTTTACCGACACTCTCGTTCCAACTGGTATAGGCTCCGACGAATGCCAAGTATAACACTCACGTACATTTCGCAAAAATACTTGGTAAAATTTCATTGCCCTTATACTAATTTTGACACAAAAAAACACAACGTTAAAATGACGTTACTTGAAAAAGCTTACGCAAAAGTTTTTAATAAAACAACCAACTTGACTTTTTTGCATTTTTAATTTAAAATACAAACGCACAATATTTCTTATCTTAAGAATAACATGACAGAAGCTTTAAATCCTGATAGAACCGAAGAACTAAGAGAATCTTTAGATTCGTTTCATGACTTATACGAATTCTGGAACATTATTGCTGATCCAAATAAGAAAGTATCAAAAGACATAGGGTTCATACGGGAAGTATTTGAATACATGAGTGAACGCTATGGAAATATTATAAAAGGCTCAGCAGAAATATTTAGAGACATTGATTCTTTACTGACACAATGTAACCATTCTGAAAAGATACAACAATTGATGTTAGACTTTAGGACGAGTGGTGCAGAAGATTTAAATACTTTAGAAAAAGCTCTTCTTATCGAAGAAGAAATTCCTCAAACCTCCACCGAAAGAGGGTTTGATTTAGAAGAAGGAAAAAAAGAAAAACTAGATAAAATTGAAGCAAAACTTGAAGCTAATCCTCTTGTAAAAGAAATCCAAAAGATTTTTGAAGAATATCAAACAAATATTGATCACGGGAAAGATGCCTTGACGGACCCAGTTAAGACAACTTCTAAAGTAAGAAAATTCTTTAACGCAATAAAAGTCCGTGTAGCTTGGCTAGCAATGGGATTAATCGGCGGCGTAGGAGTTACAATGGCATACAATTATTATTCTGACAAAGATGATAAACCAGTCGATGTTCGACCAGCAAACACGCCTGATACATCTATCGACACTGTTTCACCTGATACAGGAAACTTTCATGAAGCAATGCAAGAAATGAGAGAAGCTGACAAAAGCTTAAAAATGAGGTCTATTCTGGAAGAAAATAACGTAGAAATCCTAGAAGAATCAGAAGAAGGATATTTCAAAGTACTGATTCAAAAAGGACAAAGTTTAGATTTCTTCAAAGAAATAACTGGATGTACCGACTCAAGTCTGTTTAACAAAATAAATGATAACCAATACCCAAAAGTAGGTTGTGAGTATAAAGTTCCTATATCGGCACTTAACAAACATAAAACTGACAGCAATTAAATTAAATTGAATTGAATTGAATTAGAAATCCAAAAAGTCGTCTACCGAGGCGGCTTTTTTAGTGTCAGACTCTTTGACTGTTTTCGGCGTAACCACTGGCGAGGTGTTTGATTTAGCCCCCATCGAAAGGGTAATCTCAATCGGCGTTCCAAAAATTTCCTTCATCGCCGCTTGAAGTGGTGCCACAACTTCGGGTTTGTTTACCTGCTCTAAATGGAACAATTCGCGGAATGAAAAGTTTACCGCTGTGTTCGATAACACCTGTGGACTACTTTTTTCAAATGATTTCCGCACAAAAATTGGCACCCCCGCCACTTTGGCAATAGTTTCCATTTTGGAAGTCACCAACGACGCCGATAATTCTAAATCGTTATTAGTTGTTAACGGTTCAGTCGACTTTTGAGGAGGCATTACCGGCGTTGGTTCTTTTTTTACAGACGCCACTGTTTTTGTCGGTGTAGCAACTTTTGTTGTTGGAATTGACTCAAGATTTTTTAAAACTGAGTTTGTTTTTATTGGTGCAAAAGATTCTTGCAACTCTCCTCTTTTAGAAAGTTCTATCAAGGCAATTTCGAGTGGCAATTCGACAATAGGAGAAGTTTTTAGTTGCAAGACCGCCTTTTGAAACACCTCAATTGATTTTAAAATCAATGGTAATACTTGGTTTTCGTTGAGGTTTTTGTGCATTTCGGCTCGCAAAAACCCTAAAAAGTCATGACAAAAAGTTCTAAAGTCAGCCCCATTTTTGTTTAATTGTTTTAGTACTTGTAATCCTTGGTCGGTGTCTCGTAATTGGATGGCTTGCCAAAATTGTTCGAGCAATTCTGGTGAAGAAATTCCTAAACTTTGTCTGGTGGCTTCTTCGGTAATAGTATTATTCGTTTCGGCCGCCATTTGTTCTAACAGCGAAATTGCATCTCGCAATCCCCCTTCAGCTTGTTTGGCAATCATTTCGAGGGCTGGTGTTTCAGCCGTAAACCCTTCCGAATCACAAATAAATTGCAAGCGATTTACTAATTGCTCAATGGTAAAGCGCCCAAATACAAACGTTTGGCACCGCGACACAATGGTGTCAGGTACTTTGTGCATTTCGGTAGTAGCGAGCAAAAAATACGCGTGTGCTGGCGGTTCTTCGAGGGTTTTCAGCAACGCATTAAATGCCCCTTTCGATAACATATGCACCTCATCGATAATATACACTTTTCGTCTGGCGTAGGTTGGCAAAAATGGCACTTTATCAATCAAATCTCGAATATTATCAACCCCCGTATGACTGGCCGCATCAATTTCGATAATATCAACACAATCGCCATCAGCAATTTGTTGCGTTAGTTCATTTTCTAAAATATCAGCCGTAGTGGTATCAAACGAGTTTAACCCCTTGGCAAAAATACGCGCGGTCGAGGTTTTTCCCGTTCCACGACTTCCAACAAACAAGTACGCATGCGCTGGTTTGTTTTTACTTAAAGCGTTTTTAAGGGTTTTTACCACTGAAGTTTGCCCCACTAAATCAGCAAATTTTTGTGGTCGATATTTTAAAAATAAAGTTTGAGACATCAATCAATAACGTAAATTTCAAGCCAATAATACGCAAAAAATATTTTTTAGCGAGCCGAAATTGATTTTAAAATAATCTTTATTATTTGTGGTGCGGCATTGGCAATATTAGCTGTTTTAAGCATTTCTTCTAAGGATTTATTCTGAGTTGTGTTTACTAATAAATCAGTTAAATTTCGCGTATCGGCTTGTTCATATAATTCAATAAGTCCCTTTTGGGCAAAATATTGGGCGTTTAAAAATTGATGGTTTCGTGCTGCACTAGGCAACGGCACAATAACCGATTTTTTTTGGTTTGAGAGAATTTCAAATAACGAGTTTGCTCCCGCCCGTGATAAAACCACATCAGCTGTTTCAAGCGCTCCTTTTAGTTTTTCGGCGGGCAATAATTCAAACTGATGAATATTTTTATGCTTTGATTGAATCGATTTTCCTCGCCCTGTAACCAAACAAATTTCAAAATAATCGGTGAGTATTTTTTGATTCCGTTGTACAAATTCGTTTAAAAATTGAGCCCCTTGTGAACCACCAAACACCAGTAATTTTTTTTGTTTTGTTTGCCACGAAAAAGGCTGACTTTGAGCCGAAAAAAACAAAGGAAAGGATGTTTTTTTCCCAAAACTTTCAAACACAAAATCAGCGTATTTGGCATAAAGTTTCGATAATACTCCCACCGAAATATCTGATTCGTGAGAGTAAATTTTAATCTTTTTTTTCTGCCAAATGTTGTGCCAAATAGTGGCAATCAATAATGGAAAACACACAAATCCTCCCTTAAAAAAAATAGCGTTGGGCTTAGACTTTTTTAAAATTGTTTGTGCTTGAAAAACAGCCTTTAAAATTTTAAACGGAGCCAGGAAGTTTTTAATATCAAGATAACGACGAATTTTATCAGTGCGTAAAAAATAAGCGGGAACGCTAAAATTTTCCTCATAAATTGCTCGATCTAACGTTGCATCAGCCAATACCAACTCGATTTTTAGTCCTTGTTTTTGAGCTTCGTTTACCAACGACACAAATGGTAAAATGTGTCCGCCAGTTCCTCCGCCCACTAACAAAAGTTTCATACCGTGATGATAATGAGAAGAAAAAATAAAACAATAAGAGATTTTTAACAAAATTTTATAAATTATTCATTTTTTTATACCCAAAATTCTGAGGATATCGTACAATACCCTTGATGAACCAAATACAAATTTTGCCTGCAGAAATTGCCAATCAAATTGCCGCTGGAGAAGTGGTTGAACGACCGGCGAGTATTGTAAAAGAATTACTTGAAAATTCACTCGATGCCCATGCCACCGAAATTGAAATTCGCCTTGAAAACGGCGGAAAAACCTTAATAGAAATAACCGATAACGGAAACGGTATGAACGCAGAAGACGCCGAAAAATCTATCCTGCGACATGCTACTTCAAAAATAAAACAGATTGATGATTTGTTTTCTATTCATTCGTTTGGGTTTCGCGGGGAAGCGTTAGCCGCTATTGCCTCAGTGTCTCGGTTTGAATTAATTACCAAAACCCCAGACGCCACCTCCGGAACCAAAATTACCACCGCGCCAGGCACTCCAACCCAAAACACCCCAACCGCCGCCAACACGGGAACCAAAATCACAATTCGAGATTTGTTTTTTGCCACCCCAGCCCGATTAAAATATTTAAAAAACGATTTCACTGAATTTTCTCATTGTTATCGACAGGTGCAGTCGTTTGCTCTCGCCTACCCACAGGTTCGATTTACGATTTACAAAGAAGAAAAACTCTATAAAGACTTTCTTCCGACCACGCTCAAACATCGTTGTGAGACCATGCTCAATCTGAAACCAGACGAAATTTTACCCGTACAATACGAGCAATCTGGCGTACAAGTTTCTGGATTCGTGGTTATCCCAGGTGAATGCAAATCACACAAGAAAAATCAGTTTTTATTTGTCAATCACCGCCTCATTGACGACTACAAATTATCGTACGCCGTTCGTGAAGCCTATGTACAATCAGCGGGAATCGAAAAACATCTTCATCCTGTTTTTGTATTATTTTTAAACATTGATCCGATTTTGGTTGATGTAAACGTTCATCCACGAAAATTAGAAGTCAAATTTAGTGAACCACAAGACGTGTTTTCAGCCACCAAACATGCGGTTATGTCGGCCCTCAACACCATGGTCAATCAGCAATTCGGAAAACAGGTCTCCCCTTCTCATTCGGCTGTTTCATCGAACCCAATACCATTTTCAGTGCCCGCCAATACGGTTTCTCACAGCCCAAAATCTTGGTCACAAACACCTTCTTTTGGTGGAAGTTTTGGAACCCGACACGCAGAACGAAATATCCCCCTACAAAAATCGTGGAACGAATCGTTTACTAATACCGCAAATAATGAACTAGCCGATATAGATGCCATTGAATCGATCAACGAATTGCGATTAATAGGACAAGTAGATAATAAATACATTTTAGCCGAGGCCGAGACTGGAATTTATTTTTTTGACCAACACGCCCTCCACGAACGACAACGGTTTGAACAATTCTGGAACGAATTTAAAGCCCAACAAGAAAAAAACGAATTTATTTCACAAGAATTATTACTACCACAAACCATTTCCCTTCCCCTTGAAAGTGTTACGGCCATATGCGAACCCCAAAATCAAACTCAACTCCAAAACTTAGGATTTTCCTTTACCCTAATTTCCGATGAATCGGTCGAACTTTTCGCTATTCCGCAAATTTTGGAAGGCGAAGATTTTGAAACTATACTACAAGATTTTGCCCATTATTTCTTACATGAAAAAGTGGGCGAACACGCCATAGAGCATTTTATGCGCAAAAAATTAGAATATAAAAGTTGTCGTGGAGCGGTAATGTTCGGCGATAAGTTAGAACCAGTCGAAATGCAAAAACTCTTAGATGATTTTGTTACAACTAAATGGCGAAATTTGTGTCCACACGGCCGCCCAAATCACTGGTTTGTGCCATTCAATGAATTAAATAGCAAATTCCATCGCTAATCCCCTTTTTGTACTCTTTTAACCACTCAACTTATGAACGACCAATTAATCACTTGTCCAAACTGCCATCATCAATTTTCGGCTTCTGACGAATTACAAAAACATTTGTCTGAAGAATTTGAGAAAAAAATGAAAGCCCAAGCCGACGCACACCAAAAACAGTTAGAAGCAGAAAAAGAAGTTATGCGTAAAAAAGCCCAAGAATACGCCGAAAAGAAAGCTCAAGAAGCTTTGAAAAAAAACGCGGTGGAAATAGAAGATATGAAAAACCAACTCAAAGAAGCCGAAAAAAAACAGGCCGAAGCAAACCAACGAGAATTAGAGTTTTTAAAAAAAGAACGAGCCCTCAAGGAAAAAGAAAAAAACGTTGAACTGGAATTAGAAAAAAAATTACAAGCCGAAAAGAAACGACTAGAAGAAGCCCTTGCTGAATCGCAAAAGAAAGCATTAGCGGATCGTATGGAAGAATTGCAAAACGAACACCGCAAAAAAGAAGCCGAAAAAGATAAACAAATGGAGCAACTAAAAAAAGCCCTAGATGAAGCCAAACGAAAAGCCGAACAAGGCAGCCAACAAATACAAGGTGACGTATTAGAAAACGATATTAAGGAATTGTTACAATCTGAGTTTTTAATTGACGATATTGCCGATGTGCCTACGGGAATCCGTGGGGCGGACTTAATCCAAACCGTAAAAAACAATCTCGGAGCTAAATGTGGGGTTTTCCTTTGGGAACTAAAAAATACCAAAGCTTGGACCGAAGGATGGATTCAAAAATTAAAAGATGATCAAGCGGCTCTGGGGGCAGATGTTGCTATTTTGGCGACCAAAACTTTACCCGAAGGCGTAGACCGCTACGAATACCGAAACGGAGTATGGGTCGTAGAATACGAATCTGTAAAAATGCTGGCGAGCATTTTGCGGTTCCACCAACTGGAAATCGGCAAAGTGAAAAATTCACTCCAAGGACAAGACGAAAAAATGCAGATGTTATTTGAATATTTATCATCGCCACAGTTTAAAAACCGAGTGGAAAACATCGTCAATGCCTTTGATAAAATGAAAACCGATCTCGACAAAGAAAAACGAGCTATGCAAAACATTTGGAACCGACGCGAAAAAGAACTCGAGCGAGTGATGATTAACACGGCTGGATTTTACGGCGACTTACAAGGTATTGCTGGTGCCAATCTTCCCATGATTGAGGCGCTTGAATTACCCAGTGGCGAGTAGTAAATTCCCCGCCTCTATTTATCGACACAAATATTGCTTGTTTTGTATATGTTCTTCGTGTGTTTTCCCGAAATAAATTTTCCCACGACAACCATGAAGATAATACAAATTCCCCGTATCAATTGGATACAGAGCCGCTTTGAAAGAATCAAGCGAGAAATTTGAAATAGCCGTTGGCGGCAACCCCAAAGTTTTTCGCATATTATAAGGACTAGCCGTGGCAAAATCTTCTGCGTACAAGGGCCGTTTCCATTCGTTTAACTCGTATCGAGTGGTAGCATCAATTCCTAAATGCATCCGAATATCAAGACGTTTCCAAATAACGCCCGCAATTTGTTTTTTTTCTTCTAAAGAATCACCAAAAGCTTCTCGTTCAATCATTGAAGCCACTTTTACTATATCTTTCAAACTTCTTCCCGAAGATTTTATATCCGCCCGAAACGGCTTTATTTGTTGCAAAAAGGTTTTGTGTAATCGTATTAAGAAAGCTTTTGACTGAAAATTCTTCTGGTTGACATAATACGTACTCGGAAACAAATACCCTTCTAAATTATCCAACGCAAATGGGAGCGGACATTGGTTGGCGCATTTCACAAAATCATTTAGTTTAATTAAGTTTTTCTTTGCTAATAAAGCATCAATTTGATGAATCGTATACCCTTCTGGAATCGTTACTTTGATTTCGGTACTCTTTCCATTTTGTAGTAATTCGGCCACCTCTCGAAAGGTAAGGTTTTTTTGTGCAACGTACTCCCCTGCTTGAAATTTCGTACTTAAATTATGCCACCACGAAAATTGCCGAAAACTCCATGCGTCTTGAATCAATCCTTTGTTTTCTAAAACCTTAGAAATTGTTTTTAAGGAAGAACCTTTTTTGATTTCAAAATTTACCCGAGTGGTGATATCCGAATTAGGGGTAGTCCACGTACTGTGAATCCGCGCACCCGTATACACCGTGGCTATTACTAACAAAACCAATATTATTTTTTTCATTTTTAAAAGCATATAAAAAAACAGCCAGAAACCGACCGTTTATTTTTTTATCAAAAAAATTAGTTTCCGCCCAATCCAGGCAATCCACCAAGTCCGCCCATAATTTCTTGCATTTTTTCAGCGGCAATTTGTTGTGCTTTGGTCATTGCTCGGTTAGTAGCCGTCAACAAGGCTTTTTCTAATCGTTTTGCATCAGACAAAATTGATTCGTCTAAAATTTCGTATTTTACAATTTTTTGTTCTCCACTTACGGTTACTTTTACCCCATCTTCTTCCGCAAACACATGCACATTTTCTAATTCTTTCTTCATTTTTTTTGCTTGTTGTTGCAATTTGTACATATCTTTCATTTGTCCAAACATGTTCATTTTTTGTTAAGTATTATATGCTGTTACTTTATTAAATTTATTTGGCTTGGCAAATTTTCACAAAAAAACACTCAATCGAGTGTTTTCTTGCCTTGTTCCCCTTCAGTACATTCATTTCTTATCTCATAATTGGTTCCGAGTACACTGGCCCAGTAGATAACCAATTTTTAAAGACCTCATTTTGGTAATATCGTGGTCCCACCACTCGCCATTCTTTTGGTTTTCGCATTACTTTTACCGCTCGTATAACCGATCGATCTTTACTGTATCGTCGACTCATTTCATTTACTGGTGGCAACACTCGTCCGCCATACACATTAATACTTCCATCTGCATTCGTTCCCCAATCGCTCGTATGAACTGCAACGCTATTACTTATAGCTGAAGTACGCCAATACCCTTTCTTGTATTGTTCTTCAATATGAACCGCACAAGTGTAGTCGGTATTTGAGCGAGCATTGTACACCGTCAAAAGTTTACTTTGGTTATAAGTTTTAAATTGTGATTCATCGTAATTTACCGCCTGAATCAAACTCCCCCATTGGTTTGTTTCTCGACAAGCCAATACATAGCGTTCATTGACACGCAAATTCCGATTTCGCACCCAAACCGAAATACTTCGATGAGAAGCATCTGTTTTGTATATAGAAAAATTTTTAGAATTTGAAACAGAATAATGAGCATCAGCAACCAAATGTGCATTTGATGCATAATTATTCGTTGTATCATATCCAAACAAAGTTTCTAACTGAGTATTAGTAAAATGATGTTCCCAGTCAAAATCATGGGCGGATATTCCTGATACAAACAATACGGATAAAACCAGTGTTACAATCTTTTTCATAAAAATGAATGAGGTAAGAAATATTTTTTTCTTCTTTATAAAACTTTAAATTAAAAATGTCAAGACTTTTTAAAACAAAAAAACACTTCAAACAACTTTTTTTCTAAACTCTCCCCTTTTATACATTGATTTTTTCTCATTTTTTTGATATAATAATTAGATTTTATACCGTTTAATATTCATGAATTGGTTTTCTAAGCGATGGGCTCGGCTCAGTATCATAGCACTTATAATGATTTGTATCGTTTCTGATACTTCCTTTGCCATCGGAGAAGGAATTTTATCGAAAGACTCTATTTTGTCGTTTGCCAAAGGAGATGAGACGCTTCAATCGTTTGCTCGGTTCTTTGCCGAAATTATCAAGTTGGCAACTTTTTTAGCCACTTGGATTTTGAGCATTGTAGGAGACTTAATTGATACGAAATTTGTTACCGGACCAGAAGCCACAAACGTATTGCTACCAATGTGGCGCTACGTACGAGATTTAACGAATATTGGTTTTGTACTGGTTTTGGTCTGGCTCTCATTTGCCAATTTATATTCTTCGTTTAGCGATGGCGGAAACTGGAAAATCAAAGACAAATTACCACGAATCATTATTGCTATTGTGGCGGTTAATTTTTCGTCTCTGTTTTTACGAGTTGCGATTGATGCCGTAAATTTTGGTTCTATTGCTTTATTTAGTATTGCCGATTCACAACTCGAAGCGAATCATGCTACCTCGGTACACCGAATTCTTACGAAAAAAACGTGGAGTTTGGCACAAAGACCCAAAAACATAAATAAAACTTTTTCTTCGAAAAAAATATTTGATAAGTACGGAATGGTAACAGACAAAGAGAAGGATAAAAACGGAAAAGAAATTCCTGTTCCAGAAAAACAAAACATCCCGCGTTATGTACCAATACCAAAGGTCACCGCCGTCATTGGTGAACCATGTACTATTCCAACAACAGAAAAACATTATGTAGGACAAACCTTTTATACTGAAGATTTTGTTAACCGAAATGAACACAAAAACTCAATTGCGGTTTGTGGTTCGTTCTCACAGTCTATGAATGCTTTATTTTGTAGCGAAGAAGGACTTACATCTGACAGTTGTTTTTTCCAAATAAATCCCAAACGATACCAAGAAAAAACGGGAAAGAATCCGAAAAGTACCACCGCCCAAAACCTCTTTATGGCGTTTGGAACCCAATTCATCAAACTTGAACGACTACCAATTTTGGCAGCCAATGCTACCAGTTTGTACGGCGTGTTAGACAGTACCTTATTTGCGCTAATTTTATCAGTCGCCTATGTAATAGCCCTTATCGCCTTTTTTGTTGCCCTCGTGGCTCGAATATTTGTACTTTGGGGAGCCATTATTTGTAGCCCCGCCATTGTGGGAGCCTCTATTGTAGGAGATATTACCGACAAAACTAAAGACGCGATTGATTTGTTCGTAACGCATTTAATTTTACCGCTCAAAGTAGCCCTCGCGTTTTCGGTTACCTTTGTTATGATAAACGGAATGATTACCTTCAAACCACAGAACCTTAATACGGGGTTTATTGATTTTGGTCCACAATTATCACATCTCGCTATGGACCAATACAGTTTGGTTTGGCAGGTTGCCACGGTTTTTGCCTTTTGGACGATTGCTAAATGGGCGACCGAAGGAACTATTTCGCACCGAATTACTGATACAATTTTTGACTGGAGTGAAAAAATTGCCGAATACTTGGCCAAATCGGCCACTATCGAACAACAGTTTATTGCTGTTCCAAACCAAAATGGGGCCAAAGTGGGTATTGCCGATGTATTTGCCGCTCCACTGAGAGCTATTGACCAAGTGCGGTCAAACAGGGCGCAAAACAGACAAAAATTGGTTGACGCTCTCGTGGGAGAAAACCCTAGAGGTGAATATGATACCGTTTTGAAAGCCTTTCAAGCGAATTCCGTAAATAAAAATATTGATGGAAGAGCCAAAAACTTAAAAGAAAACTTAGGAAAACTCTCAAAAGACTCTCTTGACACAAAACATGAATTGAAAAAATTCTTTAAAGATTTTGTTGGAAACGGAAATGATGATCCAAAAGTTATTAAGGAAGTCATAAACAAAGTAAAAAGTTCAGACCAAAAATTTGGAAAGGCTCTTTTCGATGCCTACAATTCAGGAAATTACACGTTAAACAAATTGGATGAATTTACCAAAGAAGGAAAGAAAAAAGATAGCGGAGCAAGTGGTAATGAAGAGAGTGGAAAAAGTTCGACTACAACAAACAATTTCATTCAAATAAGCAATCAAAAAGTCGATCTTGAGGGAAAAAATACACAAGAATCAAAAGAGCTTGTTGGAGATGCGATTCTCTCAATTGATGATAACACCATCTCAAAATCAGAAATTAACACATATACTAAAAACTTTAATTCAGCAATGAAAAATAAAGATAAAGATTTTAAGGAAATTTCATCAGTTGAATTGATTAAATCTGGATACACTAACAACGAAGGAAAATTAATAAATAACGAATATAAACTTTCAAATGCTGCTAAAATTCTTAAAACAATGGATACAAATGAAACAAAAGAAGAGTTGAACAAAGTAAATAAAAAAATAGAAGAATTAGGAAAAAAATAAATCTAAATAATGAACACAAAAACAAACACTAAACACATCGAAAAAAACCGACAACAAGCCGTTGAGCAAATTGACGGCTTGACTAAAGATGTGTTTGGTAAAAACCCTCCCAAAAAAATGATAGACAAAGCCATTGAAAAAACCGGCATTAAAAGTGAAACCATTTCAGACGCCATTGATTTGAAAAAAGAGGTACAAGCCAAAGCTGAAAAATCTTGGATTGGAAAAGCTACTACTATGGCCTTAAGTGGTCTAGCTATGATTACTGGACGAGAAATTTTCCGAAATAAAGAAAAGAAATTACTCGGAAAAACAGTCGCTGGAGCCACCGAAGTATATTTTAATGAAAAAACCTTGAAAAAAACGCTTGATACCACCGAAAAACTTGAAGCCGATAAAAAGCGATTAGAGAAAAAAGTAAACAAGATTCGTCAACAACACGCCGACAAAATTCGACTCAAAAATCCAAACCTAAAACCGAAAGAAGCGCTCAAAGCGGCAGATAAAAAAATTGATGAATTGCAAAATTCTTATGGTGGAAAAAAGAAAGGAATACTAAATGTCTTTAGTAACTCTTGGGAAAAAACCGCCACCGACCAACAAGGAAACAAACGAAGTTGGTGGGGGCGTGCGTGGGCCTTTTTGCCCGCCTTTATGTCAGAATTCAAACGTTTTTTCTTAACCAAAAAATTAGAAAAAAGTGGTTTCTTCGCCGCTCGAGTAGCCGCCAAACAAAAAGGAGCCGAATTAGAAAAACGCGGAAAAGAAATAAAAGGAGAATTAGACGCCGTAAAAAATGACGCAAAAAAGTTCGGAAAATCCGCAAAAGAAAGACTTGGGCAAGTAAAAACCATTAAAAACGCATCGAAACGTTCTGGAGTTCTTCCTGCCTTAAAACTACTAAAAGCCAATAACAAAGTGGCTACGCAATATACAAAATCAATGGAAACACTGATAAACGCTTTAGAAAAAGGAAAAATATCTCCACAAGAATTCGCCAAATCACTTTCAGGTGAATATCAAAAATCGTTTAACAGTTTATTGAGAGACTTAAAAACAGGAAAAATAAAACCAGAAAAATTTGCGAATCTATCAGAGGCTTTACTGAAAGACACCCAAACTATGGCCGGAAAAAATGGAAAAGTTCAAACCGAATTTTTAAAATTGGTTAAAAAAGGAAAAGTTCCTGGAATGAAAATAAATAGCTCCGTTGGAAAACTCAGCAAAATCCCCGTAGGAGCCATTGGGGTGGCCAGTGCTATAAATATTTCGATTATCGAAGCCATTCAAGCCGGAAGTTTTACTCGATTCTTTGATTCTTTAACCTCAACCGAAACCCTAACCGAAGCCTTTATTCCAGGCGTAGGGACATGGAACAGTATCAAGCGTATCCAAAACACCGATAATCCAACCTGGCTCAAAGCCGTTGATGTAGGAATTAATGTGGTCGGAGATGTTGCTTTAGCCGCTGGATATGTAGGGGCCATATTCTCATTTGGCTCATCAGCTGGACTTGGGGTGGCAGCTCGTACCGGAGTATCTGCCATTGGAAAAAGATTTATCAGCCGTCAAACGTTGCGATTTGCTGGACAAGCGGCCAAACAAGGAATCAAAAAAGGTGTTCGAAGTTCCGTTATGATGTCCCCTATCTCTGTTGGATTGGCTTTATTAGCTAAGAAATTAAAAGGAAAAAAAGTTGAAAAAAGTGCCACAAATTTCTACATGGAAAATGTTGAAACCGAACAACAAAAACGCGCTCGAAACATGATTCAACGTTGGAAAAAAGAACACGAAGAAAAAAAGTCTGAAACTTATTCTCAGGCCGCTTAAGAAGGTTTCTTATTTCTCCTCGTATTTGAGTAGACTATTTTTCGGCAAAAATTAGAATTACAAACGATGAACCAAAAACCGTTTGTAAATTTTCATACCCACTCTTATTACTCAATTTTAGGCGGGTTGATGAGTCCAAAAGTATTATTGGAAAAGGCTCACGAAGCTCATTGTCCAGCCCTGGCATTAACCGATACTGGAGTTGGTCATGGTCTCGTAGAGTTTTGTGAACAAGCCGCTAAATTCGAGGCTAACCTGAAACCTATTTTGGGGGCGGAAATTTTTGTTGCCGCTCAATCTCGATTTGACAAACGCCCCAATGTTGACGGAAAAGAAGGGTACATCGTACTCATTGCTCAAAACCAAACGGGTTGGAATAATTTAGTGAAAATATTGTCTACGGCGTGGCTCGAAGGATTATACGAAAAACCTCGTGCCGATTGGGAAACTTTAGAAAAATATAAAGAAGGCTTATTTGTCCTCACTGGATCTACCGACGGATTAATCGGAAAATCCCTCTCGCAAAACAATCCCAAACAGGCCCACCAAGACTTAGAAAAAATTCTTTCTGTGTATGATCAATCACAAGTCTTCTTAGAACTTGTGGCGAATCAAGGTGATTCATTTGAAACGTTAAACCGATTTATACTAGACGTTACTGAGACGAAAAAATTACCGGTTTTAGTTACGTCAAATGCTCGTTTTTCCCAACCACAAGACGAAGAAGCCACCGAGGTTTTACGTTGTATTGAGTCGGGCGAAATGATGAACAATCCGTACCGCAAAAAGTTTGCCGAAGGACATTGGTTTAAATCGTGGCAAGAAATGTGTGATGTGCTGGACTACCTTCCGTACGAAACGTTGGAAAAAGCTCGCCAAGAATCACTTAATTTAGCCGAAAATATTCACTTCGAAATGGAATTTGGGAAGGACTTACTCCCCCACTTTGAAGTTGACCAAAACGAAGACGAAGCCTCACAGCTTCGAAAGAATTGTGAGAAAAATTTGTTATGGTTGTACCGAAAAGATTTAGGAATTGAACCTTTTTTTGAAGCAGGAAAAAATGATGAAGACTGGGCCCAAAAAGTAGCCACTGAAGGACTACCGAATTTAGATATTCCCACAAAATTTAATTTCGATGAAGAAACAACCGCCCTCTGGAACACCATTCTCGAAAGACTCTCCTACGAACTTTCCATTATTGGGAAAATGGGCTTTGATGCCTACTTTTTAATCGTACAAGACTTTATTCAATACGCAAAAACACACGATATTTCGGTTGGTCCAGGCCGCGGATCTGCCGCTGGATCAATTGTGTCTTATTTGCTCGGTATTACCACCATTGACCCGATTAAATATGTGCTACTCTTCGAACGTTTTTTAAATCCAGAACGAATTTCGATGCCCGATATCGATATCGATTTTTCTGACGAAAAACGAGATCGTGTTTTGCAGTATGTTATTGATCGGTACGGACACGAAAAAGTTTCAAAAGTTTGTACATTTGGAACTCTTTCCGCCAAAGCGGCTCTCAAAGACGTTGGACGAGCCCTGGGCGTCGACTATGGCGAAATGAATGCTCTGACCAAATTATTACCAGGAACTCCTGGATTTAAATTAAAAGACGCTTTTGATGTGTTGGATTTCAAAGCCAAAGTTGAAGCGAATCCATCATTCCAACGGGTATTTGATATTGCCCGCAAAATTGAAGGTTGTATTCGACATGTGTCGGTGCATGCCTGTGCCGTTATTATCGGAAAAGAGGATTTAACTAACGAAGTCCCAATTCAGTGGGCTCCAGGAACAGAAAAAATAAAGATTTCACAAATTCCCTACCAGCAACTGGAACATATTGGGCTGTTGAAAATGGATTTTTTGGGACTAAAAAATCTGTCAATCTTAGACAAAACGCTTGAGAATATTAAGGCCAGACAAAACATTGACATTGATTTACAAAATATTCCTCTCGACGACCAAAAGACGTTTGAAATGATTGCTCGCGGAGAAACCACTGGAGTATTTCAATTTGAATCGGACGGAATGCGTCGGTATTTACGCGAATTAAAACCAACCGAGTTTGAAGATTTAGTGGCAATGAATGCCCTCTATCGACCTGGACCAATGGAATATATTCCTACCTATATTGCCGGAAAACACGACCCCAGCACGGTTAAATATATGCACCCAACTCTAGAACCTATTTTGAAACAAACGTATGGGATTGCGGTGTACCAAGAGCAAGTATTACAAATTGCGCGTGATTTTGCTGGATTCTCACTCGGACAAGCCGATATTTTGCGAAAAGCGATTGGAAAAAAAATTGCCTCAATTTTGGCCGAACAACGACAAAAATTCATCGAGGGAGGAATTGCCAACGGATACAAAAAAGAAGACGGAATCAAACTTTTTGACGAAATTATTGTTCCCTTTTCTGGATACGGATTTAACCGTTCACATGCCGTGTGTTATGCTCGGATTGCCTACGAAACCGCCTATTTACGAGCCAATTACCCCGTCGAATTTATGGCGGCTATGATGACCACCGACCGCAATAACACCGACCGAATTGTACTAGAAATGCACGAATGTCATGACATGGACATTGAAGTGCTTCCCCCCAGTGTAAACGACTCAGGAAGTTATTTTTCAGTGGTAGGACCAAATCAAATTCGGTTTGGATTGTCAGCCATCAAAGGTTTGGGGGAAGAACCCGTAAACCACATTATTGAAGAACGAAATTCACACGGAACTTTTACGTCTATCCAAGATTTTGCCGAACGAGTTCCTGCCAAATATTTAAATAAAAAATCACTCGAAGCTTTATCTTTTTCTGGCGCTCTAGATGCCTTTGGTGACCGAAAATCAATCATTGAATCAATTGAAGACATCACGCAATTTGCCAAAGAAGTACACGAGAAAAACACTTCTGGACAAATGGGACTGTTTGGCGGCGAATCAACCGCTGTTGAATTCAAACTCAAACCATCAAAAGCCTCAAAAAAAGAAATACTCAACTGGGAACGAGAAAGTCTAGGACTTTTTGTATCCGATCATCCTCTCAAAGGACTAAACGAATATTTTAGCAAGTTTGGAACACCGATTGGAGAAGTCATAAACCAAGTATTATCAAACGAAGAAGAAACAACCAATGAAGAACCCCCGAAGAAAAAGAAAAAAGGAAATGAATTTAAAATACACGGCATTATAACCGCCGCCCGAGTCATAATGACGAAGTCTCATAAAAAAATGGCCATTATTCAAATTGAAGATACTTCTGGAAAAATAGAAGGAGCGGTCTTTCCTCGTGTGTACGAACAACAAAATCCAGCCGCCTTTGAGGTTGACGCCTTTGTCGAAATAATAGGAAAAGCCGAAACCCGAGACGGAAAAGTAAATATGATTATTCAAACCATTAAATCGACTGATTTAGAAAAAATCCGTCATTTACAACTAAATGAAGAATACGCCGCCAAAACAAAGACTCAGAAAACAACTTCTGCCACTTCAAAAACAGAGAAGAAAGTCGAAAACAAACCAACGGTTGAAGAAGGAAAACGAGAAAATTGTTTTTGGCTCTACATTCCAGACGGAACAACCAAACAAACCGTCGCCGAAATTAAACAAATATTGGTTGAAAATAAAGCCGCCGCAGGGATAGAAGTAGACGTCCAAATTGAAGGGAAAATGGTAAAAATCCCCTTTAAAATTAAGGGAGATGCTTCGATTGAAGAAACCATATTTACCCACATCAACCAAGATGAAGCGGCTACCGAAATAGTCTTTTAACACCCCCTCTTTTATGAAAATCCTCCTCTCCCCCGCTAAGTCATTACAATTGCAATTCCCTTTAGATAGAAAAGACAAAACCACTTCTCCGTTGTTTTTAAAACAAACTAAAACACTCGTTAACATTCTTCAGAAAAAATCTGCTTCAGAACTACAAACACTATTTTCGGTTAGTCAAAATATCGCCGAATTAAATTTTAACCGTTATCAAAATTTCCCCTTAGAATTAACCGAAGAAAATTCGTTTCCGGCATTAGACTGTTTTGATGGAGCCGTATACAGACCAATTCAAACCAATCATTTCACCGAAGCCGATTGGAATTTTGCCCAAAAACACCTGTGCATACTCTCTGGATTATATGGAATTTTACGACCACTCGATTTACTCTTTCCATATCGACTCGAAATGGGAACCAAACTCCACAATACAGCGGGAAAAAACCTGTACGAATTTTGGTCAAATACGGTAACACAATACCTCAATCAAACAGCTGATTGTATCATTAATTTGGCTTCTAAAGAATATTTTTCCGTAATAGACCGTCAGGAATTACGGATTCCGATGATACATATTCATTTTAAAGAAAAACGCGGAGACGATTATAAAGTAGTCGCCATTTATGCCAAAAAAGCCCGCGGAGCCTTTGCACACGAAATCATTAAACAAAAAATATCAACTCAAACCGAATTGAAGAATATTTCCGTTTTAGGATATCAACATCAACCAACCATGTCGGACGAAACCAATTTGGTATTTACAAGAGATACAAAATAATTCGACATTCTGCCGAAAAATAATACAAAACAATCAATGAAAAAAAGAAAATTGAAAATTTATGGACAAAAGCAAAATGTTGCCAATCCGAAACTAGTTGCTGATTTTTTGACGGTAATTTTAAAAGACACGCCAACCAATCATTCTGAATTAGAAAAAATGAAGCGAAAATTTGCTTCCAAAACCAATGATAAAGAAACCATTCAAAACCGAGATTTAATTGCCGTAGCAAAAGAAAAATTTGGTGAAGTCCCAGCAAAACTACAAAAATTATTACTTAAACGAGCCGTGCGAACCGTTTCGGGCGTATCCCCTATTGGAATTTTAACCAAACCGTACCCGTGTCCAGGTCGCTGTGTATACTGCCCGACTGAAGACCGAATGCCAAAAAGTTACATGAGTAACCAACCCGCAGCAGCCCGCGCGTTGCGGAACAATTTTCATCCGTATCGACAAGTACACAACCGAGTAACCGCCCTAGAAGACTCAGGACACCCAGTCAGCAAATTAGAGGTCATTGTAATGGGTGGAACTTGGAGTTTTTTACCCCACAAATACCAATCATGGTACGTAAAAAACATCTTCGATGCGGCCAATGGAACTCCACACAGCGGAAAAAGCCTTAAAGAATCACAAACCATTAATGAAACGGCCGACCGACGAGTGATTGGACTAACCCTAGAAACCCGCCCTGATTTCATTACCGAACGAGAACTCATTCGAATGCGAAAATACGGTTGTACCCGAATTGAAATTGGGGTTCAAACCCTACACGATGATATTTCAAAATTAACCAAACGAGGGCATGGACGAGCCCATGTATTTCGTGCCATGAAACTGATGAAGGATTTTGGATTTAAAATCTGCTGGCACCTTATGCCGGGACTTCCCGGTTCTACGCCCGAAAGAGACTTAGAAATGATGAAAGAAGTCTTTTCAAATGAGGACTGTCGCCCAGATTTTATTAAAATTTATCCGTGTGTGGTACTTGAAACCGCCGAACTAAAACAGTGGTGGGAGGATGGACGATACGAGCCATACCGAGACGACGACATTGTAAAATTATTGGTAAAGTTTCAAACCTTTGTCCCTGAATACGTGCGAATTATGCGCTTAATGCGAGATATTCCTGTAAGTAATATTCTTGACGGAGCCAAGTTTAGTAACCTCCGACAAATTTTAACCGATCAGCCGAAAAAATTACGAGAAGTGGTTGGTGATGAGTTTTATGACGAACATAATTTAGACAAAGTTGGATTTCGCCCCAGAGATATTCGAACCCGAGAAGTTGGATTTAAAGATTTAGTGCAAAATCCGGAAATTGCTCAAATAAAGCCCGTTTTAAAAAGACGTGACTACAAGGCCAATGGTGGAGATGAAGTATTTCTTAGTTTTGAAGACGAAGGAGAAGAAACCCTATTTGCTCTCTTACGATTACGAAAACCAAGCGGACAAAAATTCAGTGAATTTGGAAGTGTTTTACACCACGCAGCCTTAATTCGAGAAGTGCATAGTTATGGAGGAGAAATCTCGGTTGGAGATGGCATTACCGGACTCGGTCAGCACCGAGGACTTGGGAAAAAACTTATCGCCGAAGCCGAACGAATTGCTCGTGACGAATGGGGATTGAAACGAATTACCATTATCGCCGGCGTTGGAACTCGTGAATACTACCGAAAATGGGGCTACGAATTAAAAAGCACCTATATGACTAAGAAGTTATAATCACCTATTATTTTTGAGCGACAGCAAACACCGCTTACCACAAAGTGCCTTCTGGGTGTCCAAATCGGTCTGAAGCTTTTGGAGTCAAAATTCGTCCACGAGGAGTTTTTTGCAAAAATCCCTCTCGAATGAGGAACGGTTCAATCATATCCTCAATGGTATTTTCATCCTCACCAATAGCCGCCGCAATAGTTGAAACCCCAACGGGTCCTCCGTTAAATTTTTGAGCCACTACGTGCAAATATTCTTGATCAGCTCTATCTAATCCGGCTTTATCTACCGACATTTGCTGTAAAGATTTTTCCACCACTTTTTTCGTAATGACACCTGCGTGTTCTATTTCTGCAAAATCTCTCATACGACGCAGTAATCGGTTTGCAATCCGAGGTGTTCGTCGCGAAGCCCCCGCCAAAACAACCGCTGCCGTCGGTTCGATTTCGACGTTTAGGATTTGGGCTGAACGAGTAATAATTTGTTCTAATTCTTCTGGTTGGTAATAACGCAATTTTTCAATATGACCAAACCGATCACGCAATGGCCCCGACAACATTGAAGCTCGAGTAGTAGCCCCTAAAAGCGTGAATTTCGGCACATCCATTCGCATGGTTCGAGCGCTTGGACCTTTCCCAATCACCAAATCAATCGCAAAATCTTCCATAGCCGTGTACAAAATTTCTTCAATGGGTAATCGCAACCGATGAATTTCATCAATAAACAAAAAATCTCCCGCCTTCAGATTCGTTAAAATGGCTGCCAAATCGCCAGGTTTTTCCAACGCCGGCCCCGAGGTAATCCGCAGATTCCCCTGCATTTCGGTAGCAATAATATTCGCAATCGTGGTTTTTCCTAATCCTGGCGGACCATAAAACAAAATATGATCCAACGACTCCCCTCTTTTTTGGGCGGCGGCAGTAAACACCTTCATGTTATTTTTTACCTCCGTTTGCCCGACATAATCATCAAACTTTTTCGGACGTAGCTGGTTTTCAAATTCGTCTCCTGTTGTGGTATTTACTGGACACACCACCGAATTTTCGCCCGAATGATTTAGCTTTTCTTCAAAAATTGCCATATTAGTTTCATTTTAACGGAGAAAAAAAAACAAACAACTTCTTCTGCTTCGCTTTCTCTATAAATATCTTGAAAAAAAACGAATTATATGATACAATGAAGCGATAAATTGAGACTCAAAATCATGAAACAACAAAAACTTGGAACGTTTATCGACCAATGGACAGCGTATGACCATTATCCACACTACCGAAAACCGCTGTGGTACGTTTGGTTCTGTCTTTTATTTTTTGGAATCGCCGCTTTATGTATTTGGGTCGATCCAGTACGAGGTTGGATTACCGCCTTAGCCTTTTTTGTAACAGCCGCCTTTTATTTTTGGACGCACCGAAACGGACACGAAACGCACGAAATAAAGATATACAGCGAAGCTTTGGTAATTCAAGACAAAATAATCCCATTCAAAGATATCGCGGAATATTGGTTTGTATACGACGTAGGCGTAGCCGTATTAAACCTTGAAAAAAGAAAAAAGAAAGCCCCTAAAATATCCTTACAAATGGGCGATAAGACGCCAGATTTTTTCCGAGCGGCATTTAACAAAACCGCTCTCAACGAAAACACCGAAAAAAAAGAGTCACTGACGGATTTATGGATTCGAGCTCTAAAACTTTAAGTAATACATATGAAATTTCTGCATTCACCTCTTTCAAAATATCAAATCTGCACCAAGTTTGTGTGGAAAGAGCTTTTGGAAACGGCGAATTTGAGCAAAGAATACTTAAAATCGAATATTTGTAATGAAGCAGAAAAAGCTCGTCAACCGCTTGAAACCGCTTTAACCTTTCAAGAAGCTGCTAAAAACAGAACCAACCTCAAAGAAGCCCTTGAGTCACAAAAGGCGCTTGATATTTGGAGACAGAAATCAAAAAATTTAGAAAATTTAATAAAAAACAAACTTGAAACAAAGTATGCTGGATTTGCGGATAGAATAATACAAGAAGTCGAAGCTATGGGACTGACGGGAAAAAAGAAAATGGAAGTCCTAAATGAAAAAATTAAAGGGGTTGCCGAAACAATTAGCCTCGATCCGCAAATTAATAAATCCACCCGTGAATTATTTGAATTTGGAGAAACACAAACAGGACTCGCCTTGGGCGTTTTGGCTTTACGAGGACTCAGCCCAGGAGCCAAAGTTTTGTCAGCTAAGTCCTTTAAAATGGTACTTATTACGACGCTTATTTCTCAACCGATTGTCGGAAAAGTTGGATCCGAGATTGTCCCCTACATAAAAACAACCGTTGGAACCTTCCTTGAAGTACTGGGAAGAACGATGTTTGCTGGTTCAAACGGAAAATTCAAAGAAGAATTACTCAATAGTCTTGATGGTGGAGACCCAGTTGAATACTTATTGACTGGACGAGATCGATATGAAAGAGACAAAAACAAAATAAAAGATCCTGAAAACCTCCAAGATTTACAAAAAATAGACCGCTATTTAGGGCACGAGTTTAAAGATTTTTACACGGCAAAAAATGAGTACCAAACTCAGCCTGAAAAAATGACTAAACAAATCCCTCGATTGGCTGAATTTTGTGCCAGTACCATAAAATCCAATATTTCGCCGCAAGAGCTTGAACTGGCTATTCGAAAAATGAACAACAATGAGTGGGATGATGAAGTCATAAAAAAAGCGTTTGTTATGACGCATATGGGAACCGTGGTACAATTTATGCAATACACGGCTTCAGCTTCAGATCGAGACACATTCTTTGATTTGGTACGGAAAAATCTTGATGATCCCAAAAATGAAGCGTTAAATACGGCGAAAATAAACAATTATTTCCCGGGGCTCAATGCCGAACGCATGAGTAACCGAGAAAAATCACAAGTTTTGGATTTCCTAAAAGGTGGATTTTCTGGTTTGGCCGTAACAGCCGTAGTTGGTTCGTTGTTATTTGGTCAATTATTCTCATTTATTGGAAATATTTTCCGAGCAACCGAATGGAGTTCTAGTGGGTACAAAGTACTAGCCAAACCATTTGAATGGAGTAAAAGATTGATTGACAAAACGCTCTTAAAACCATTTTCATCACTGAAAGAAGTATTCACTACCAAGAAAAAAGCCAAAGCCTTTGATGTGGTCGTCAAAACCTTACACAAAGGAAACAAAAAGAAGAAAAATCCAAGTATCTTGACGAAGAAAGAAACGAAAAAATTGTTAAAACTGCCCAAAGAACAGAAGATAAAAGCAATGGAAACATTGCAAGAACAGTATAACAAAAAGGATTTTGATATCACCGCTGATGAATTCTGGAAAATGCCAGGAATCAAGGACGTCGCGAATGATATTCGCGAAACAGCTACTAATTAATCTTCCAACTCGCTCAACGGAATATTTACTACTTGTGGACCATCAGAATAAGCCGCTACTTGATATTGTGGGAAATAAAACCGTAATTCGTTTGCTTCCGTACGCACAAAGTTTGTAAAGTTTTCGACTTTTGGTTCTGTTCCTTCTTGCACCCATTTTTCATCAGGAGCTTCTATTTGTTTCATCAATTTTTGACGAACCACTGTTGAAAGTTTCTTCAATTTCAATTCTGTTACCGATCCTAATACATCCTCTAACGATAAGACTTTTTGACTTTTTTTATCATACATGAGCGTCTTAAAATTGGTCATTCCATGATTTCCTCCAGTGAAAACATAGTAAGTATAAACAAATGAGCTTTGTTCATCATTATCCATTACCGTTTCTACGGTTCCCTCTAACACACTTTCTAAAACTTTTGATTTATTTTTTTTAAGTGAATTTTTAAAATTATCGACCGAATCTTTGAACAATGCTTGAATGACTTCGTTCAACTTTTTGTTATTTTGAAACACAGGATACTCAATATTAATTGAATAAAGTTTTCCAGTTTCTTCTATTTTTTTAGTTGTGTCAGATACTTTTGGAGCGTCCTTTTCGGATTTTCCTGATTCTTTGGTCGTCGTGGTTGAAGATAATTCACAAACTTTTGATTGTTCATTCCAACTTCCCCCTTTATCCAAACAATCATCAATATCTAAAAACTCACACCCTGATAAGAAACATACCGCAATACTGAATAATACAAATTTTTTCATTAGATTATAGGTTAAAAAATATAATTAAAATCCGCTTTGCCAATCTTTTGGCAAATCAGCAAATTCCATTTTACTTCGATCAAACTTAACATTTACGCGCCCAACTGACCCATTCCGGTGTTTAATCACATTAACTTCCAATTGTCCCGCTTGTTCTGAATCTTCATTATAATAATCATCTCGATAAAGCATCATAATTACATCGGCATCTTGCTCAATAGACCCAGAATCCCGCAAATCAGACATGATTGGTCGTTTATCGGGGCGACTTTCTACGTTCCGAGATAACTGCGAAAGTGCAATAACGGGAATATGTAACTCACGTGCTAATTGTTTTAAACTTCGAGAAATTTCAGCAATTTCTTGCACTCGATTAAGAGGATTTTGCCCCGACATAAGTTGCAGATAATCAATAATCAACATATCTAACCCATGTTCCATTTGGAGTCGTCGGGCTTTGGCCCGCAACTCTACAATCGAATGCCCCATTGAATCATCAATAAAAATAGGCGCCGAACTTAATTCATCCATAACGGGTCCCATTTTATCAAAATCCGATTCTTCCAATTTTCCTTTATGCAATTTCCATGAATCAATATGTAACCGCGAACACAACATCCTTTCGACCATTTGTTCTTTCGACATTTCCAACGAAATAATCGCAACCTTTTTTCCTGACTCGATGGCCGCTTTTTGTGCAAAATCTAAACAAAGAGCGGTTTTCCCCATTGACGGACGAGCAGCCAAAACCACCAAATCTGACGCATTAAATCCACCATTTAGTTTTGAATCTAAATCTTTTAATTTCGTTGGAATCCGATTGGCCGTAGCCAATTCTGGATTATCATGAATTTCACAGAATTTTTCGTAACTTTTTGTCAAAATCTCTTTAATCGGCACAAATTTGTCTTTCAAAAACGTTTGTGAAATTGAAAACACTCGTTTTTCAGCGGCTTCTAGTAGCTCTTCAATTGATTTTTCGGCATCATACCCCAAACCCGTAATCTCTTGTCCAGCTGAAATTAGATTTCGTAAAGTAGCTCGGTGTTTTACCAATTGTGCATACTGAAACACATGCGTGGCGGTGGGAACTTCATTTTGAATCTCTGCCAAAAATTCTGGTCCTCCAATTAATTCTAATTTTTTATTAGCTTGTAACTTGGTCGAAACCGTTACTAAATCAATTGGTTCACTTTTTTGAAACAAATCCAAAATAGCTTCATAAATAAACCGATGATGATCGTGATAAAAATCTTCAGGACGAATTAAATCGGCCACTTTCACTAACGATTCTTTTTCTAACAAAAAACACCCTAACACCGACCGTTCTGCTTCTGTTGCGGCGGGTGTTACTTGTTTTTGTATATGAGATAAATCTTGATTCATAAAAATATATCAATAAGCAATTACTTCTCAGTGGCGGTGAATAAATTATGTGCTACTTGCAATACTTTGTCTTCTCCTAAGTTTGGTCCGATGAATTGCACCCCTACTGGTAACCCCGTAGAAGCCATTCCAAACGGAACTGAAATTCCACAAACTCCTGCCAACGAAGACGGTACCGTAAACATATCTTCTAAATACATTTTTACGGGATCGTCATTTTGTTCCCCAATTTTAAACGCCGTAGCTGGTGAAACAGGGGCTAACAACACATCCACTTTTTTAAATGCGTCTTCAAAATCTTGTTTAATAAGTGTCCGAACTTTTTGCGCTTTTTTATAAAATTGATCAGCGTATCCAGCACTTAACGCAAACGTCCCCAAAATAATTCGCCGTTTTACTTCCGCTCCAAATCCATTTTCACGCGTAGTTTCATACAAATCTTGTAAGTCTTCTTTTGGCACGCCAGCTCCAAATCGAATCCCATCAAATCGAGCCATATTCGCCGAAATCTCTGACGGTGCCAAAATATAATACGCCGCCACTCCGTATTTGGTATGTGGCAATGACACTTCTACTAACTCTGCCCCCAAGTCTTCTAATAACACTTTTGCTGCTTGCAACACTTGTTTTACATTTTCATCCAATCCTTCCCCTTCAAAATACTCTTTTGGAACCCCAATTTTCATTCCTGCAACGGAATTTTTCAAATTACTCGTAAAATCTAAAGACTCAGAATGACTCGAAGTAGAATCTTTAACATCTTTCCCCGCCATTATTTCCATTAAAATGGCACAATCTTCTGGGGTTTTTGCAATAGGACCAATGGTGTCTAATGATGAAGCCATCGGAATTGTTCCAAAGCGAGACACTCGTCCGTATGACACTTTTAACCCCGTTACCCCACAAAAATGAGCTGGCACACGGATAGAACCTCCAGTATCAGTCCCAACGGACATAGTAGCCATATTGGCGGCCACCGCTGCCGCTGACCCACCAGAACTTCCTCCAGACACATACGCTAAATTGTGCGGGTTTTTGGTTACCCCAAAAGCAGACGTTTCTGTCGAAACTCCCATCGTAAACTCATCGGTATTGTTTTTCCCTAACAAAACCACTCCTGACTCTTTCAGCTTTTTCCAAACCGTAGCATCGTATGGCGGAACAAAGTTTTTCAGCATGTTTGAACTGGCGGTAGTTTTAATTCCAGCGGTACATACCACATCTTTTAACGCAATTGGCATACCGTCTATCTTTGATAACAACTCACCGTTTTCTCGTCGAGCATCAGCCGCATCAGCCATTTCTCGTGCCAAATCAAAAGTAGTTGTTACAAAGGCATTGATATTTCCATCTTCTGATTGAATTTGTTCAATAAAACTCTCCGTTATTTCACGCGAAGACACCTCTCCGCTTCGAAATTTTTCAATCAATTTTGCCAAACTCAGGGTACATAATTTTGTCATATTTATTTTACAACTCTTGAAATACAAATCATATCATTCTCTACCGGTTGTGGGCTTTGTGCCAACAACTCTTTTTCTATTGGACATAATTCAACTAAATCTTCCTGCATTACATTTTCCAGTCCGTTCACCTGCGAAGTTTCCTCAACCGTTTCTAAATCTAACGCTTGTAATTGTTCGATTAACCCCAAAATATTTTGAATATCTTTCGTTTGTGATTCTAATTCGTCTTCGGTTAAATGTAATCGGGCTAGTTTGGCCAAATGCGACACTAAATCTTTCGTTATTTGCATTACTTAAAAGTCTTTAATAAACTTGATACATCAAATTTTCCAATCGCGTTTTTAAATGAATTTTGGGTTGATTCATATTGTTCTGAAACTTCCTGCACCGATTTATTGACGCTATTTACCAAAGAATAAAGTGCCATTCCGCCCCAAAGTATCAAAAATAATATCAGCAATATCAAGAAATTATTAGAAATCCATGACAAAAGTGATTTCCACCAAGGTACATGAACTTCCTGTTTTAGTTTAACCAGTTCTTCAAACAAAACATCAAGTTTTTTATTCGGATGTAAGCTTTCAAATTCATTTTTTTTCATCGCGAGCCTAATTTACAAAATATTCACTTCAATTTCAAGTTCAATCGCAAACTTTTCTTGCACCAATGCTTTAATTTTTTGTGCGACAGCCACTACGTCTTTTCCAGTAGCATCACCATTATTTATCAAGACCAAAGCCTGCTTTGGGTGTACGCCTACCGCTCCAAACGATTTTCCTTTTAATCCAAGCGTATCAATCAACCACCCCGCCGGAATTTTTATTTGATTTTCGGCGATTTCATAAAATGGCATATCGGGAAACTCTGCTTGAATTTGCAAAAAACGAGCCCTTGAAACCACGGGGTTTTTAAAGAAACTCCCAGCGTTCCCTATTTTTTTCGGATCGGGCAATTTTTCCGTCCGTATTTTTACCACGGCCTGACGCACATCCGCAATCGTGGACGCAGTAATTTTTAACTCGGCAAGCGTGTTTTTTATGGCTCCATACGATGTTTTTACTACTGGATTTTTGTCCAACCGAAACACAACCGACACAATACACCATTGCCCTTTTTCGGCGTTTTTAAATACCGAGTCTCGGTATCCAAACGCACAATCGGAATGAGAAAATATTTTTTTCTTTCCTGTTTCTAGGTGAACAGCCGTTAACGACTCAAACACATCTTTTATTTCGACTCCATAGGCGCCAATATTCTGCACCGGGCAAGTTCCTACTTTACCAGGAATCAGCGATAGGTTTTCCAAGCCCCCAAATCCTTGTTCAACCGTCCAACCAACAAACTCGTCCCAGTTCTCACCAGCCATCGCCTCCACCAAAACCGAAGTTTCATCTTCTGACAAAATCTTAATCCCTTTTATATTTGGCTGAATAACTAAACCATCAAAATCTTGTGTAAAAACCACATTACTCCCTTCACCTAAAATTAATTTTTTCTCATTTTTATGCTCTACAAGCACCGATTGCAAATCAGCCACCGATGAAACCTCGGCATAAAGTTTAGCCGTAGCGGTCACACCAAAAGTGTTTAAGGTTTGTAGCGAGTAGTCTTTTTGAATGTTCATTTGCATTATTTTAAACAGTCTAAAAAAATAATCTAATAATTTCACGCTTTTGCTTGACAAAAAAAAAAAACATTTAAATTCTCAATGAATATAAATTTTAAAACTCAAAAAAATGAATGAAAATTTGCCTATTTCCAAAGAAAAAAAGTCTGTAAATTTATCTATTACCAACCAACTGGAAAAATATTTTCAAAATTGGAGTGAAGAAGTTTGCCAAGCAGTTTCTCTTATAATAAAAGGCTCAATTGTATTCGGTGGTTTATACGGTGGTTTGTACATAGCTGGACAAATAGAAGATAGCTTGGCCAAACATCGATTAATAAAAATGGGATTTTCAGCCGATGCTATTGAGTCCGTATCAAACGAATCGGATATTCCGTACGAGGACATAGAAGACATGTTGAAACTGCGGGATAGCCAACTCAAAAATATTAATAAAGATAGATTCAATAACAACATTGGACCATTTGATACGGATGATTTAAATTTCTTTCTTAATCTAACACAAAATAAAGGAAAATGTCTGGCTGATATTTTAGCCGAACGAACCGCGCAATTGGAAGGTGTAAAACTACAAAAGACTATGAGTCCAAAGGAATTTGAAACTTTAAGACAAATGATTCAGGAAAAAATGCAGGCAAATGACACAATTCCGGTTGGGCACTTACAAATTACTCTAGAAAAAGGTCTTCATAATCCCCAAGAATAAAATCCATCATTCCCGAGAAATCGGGAATCTTTTATTTGTGCATTTATAAGAGATACCCAATCAAGTTGGGTATGAGGATCTTATACTATAAAAATACAGAAAATCCCTGCACTACGATGCAGGGTCTTCGAAATATTTTTTCAAACATCACTTCGCCGTATTTGAGTTTTTCTTTGTGTTTTTCGGCATAAGTTCTGCCAGCCAATCACTTCGTTCTTGGGGCATCACTTAACAACAAAGCCAACAATTTTTTTCGGTACAAATATTTCTTTTTTAATCTCTCCTTCTGCCAAGTATTTGGCTACATTTTCAATATTTTTAGCCGTTTCAATAACGGTTTCTTTGTCAGCCTCAGCCGAAATCTCAAAATCACCACGCAATTTTCCGTTTACTTGCACGGCATATCGCACTGAATCTTCTACCAATAACTCTGGTTTAAAGGTTGGCCAGTTTTCGTAAGCAATCGTTCCAGCTTCATTGGCAAAATGTTTATTCCACAACTCTTCGGCTATATGGGGGGCAAACGGAGACAAAATCCGAATAAATTTACTTGCTGCGCGCCGTGGCATAGTTTTTAGTTTTGAAAACTCGTTTACCCACACCATCATTTGCGAAATCGCTGTATTAAACTTAAACTCATCGATATTTTCACCCACAATTTTTACCGTTTTATGTGTCAGAGAGATGTATTTTTTCTCAGGACAAGCATCAACTAATTCCGTGGTGGTAAACAGACGCCAAACTCTATCCAAAAATTTTCTAATTCCGTTTACCGCTCCGGTATCCCAAACTTTTGACTGATCAAATGGTCCCATAAACATTTCGTACATTCGCAAAGTGTCAGCTCCGTACTTTTCAACAATTTCATCTGGATTCACCACATTTTTAAGCGATTTAGACATTTTAGCCACCACTTTTTTGACCACTTTTCCTGTTGGAGTATGTACAAAAGTTCCATCAGATTGTTCTTCTACTTCATCCACTGGCACTAATCCTCCATTTTCATTTTGAAACGCATGCGACACAATCAACCCTTGATTAACCAATTTTTTGAAAGGCTCTTTGGTTGATACCAAACCTAAATCGTACATTACTTTTTGCCAGAATCGAGCGTACAACAAATGCAACACAGCGTGTTCGGCCCCACCAACATACAAATCAACTGGCCCCCAATAATTTTGAGCCTCAAAATCACAGAAAGCATTTGTATTATCAGCGTCCATATAGCGCAACCAGTACCACGAAGACCCCGCCCAGTTTGGCATCGTCGAAGTCTCTCGAGTGAATTGTTTCACTTCAACCCCCGCTGGCGCTTCGCCATTTTGTACCGTTTTCACACTTCCATCAGGCAACACATATCCTTGCACATTTACCCAATCAGTCACTTTCGACAAGGGCGGTTCTCCATTATCATTCGGTAAAAAGTTATCTGTTTCTGGTAAAGTCAACGGCAGTTCCGATTCATGTAAAGGGTAACATTTTCCGTTTTCATCAAACACAAACGGAATCGGTTCTCCCCAATATCGTTGTCGAGTAAAAATCCAGTCTCGCAAGCGGTAAGAAACTTTTCGTGTAGCTAAATTATTTTTCTCTAAATACTTCTTTAATGCTTCTCGTACTTCCCCAGATTTTTTCCCTTTAAAATCATTTGGCTCTTGTAAAATTCCATTTTTCATATCAGAATAACAAATTTCAAGATTTCGAACTTTTGATGCCAATTCTGAATCAGTTGGGAATAATACCGGTTTTAAAGGAATATTATATTTTTGTGCAAAATTAAAATCTCTTTCATCATGACAAGAACATTTAACAATCCCCGTACCATAATCCGCCAAAGCGTAACTTGCTACCCATATTGGAAGTTCCCCATTCCCTACAGGATCAACAATATATCTTCCCGTAAAAATACCTTCTACTTCTTTTTCTTCTTCAAATCCTCTTATAGCTCGTTTTTGTAATATTTCTTCACATTTTTCTAATATTTCTTCCTTGTTATCAACCCCTTCCAATAAATTTTTTAATAATGGATGGTCTGGAGCAATAACAACAAAAGTATCGGCCATAAAAGCCTCAAAATGTGCCGAGAAAGTTTGAATTTTTAAATTTGTATCTTTCACAGGAGATTCAAACAACATTCCTTCGGATTTTCCTACCCAATTTCGTTGTTGGGTTTTAATTTTATCCGGCCAGTTTAACACCGAACGAGCGATATGCGTAATAGTGGCTTCTAATTCAGGAAAGTTAGGATCCATTAAATGTCCTCGATTTGGCAATAATACCAAGTTCGCTTCCAACTTTTCAGCCAAAGTTTCAAAATCATGCAATGGAATATATTCGTCGTTATCAGACGCAATAATGGTAATATTATTGGCCGATTGTTTGATTTTTTCGTAGTCAAAATCTTCCGAGAAAAAGTTAGCAATTTCAGTAATTCCACAATCGTTGGCGGTTGGAGCCACCAATATTAATTGATCAATTTTTACCGATTCTTCACTCAAAAATCGTTGCAAAAATCCACCACCAAGCGAGTGCCCAATCAACACATCTTGTGCCCACAAACCATTACTTTTTTGCGTAAAAGTTTTTTCAAATTCCGCTTTCCAGTCAGCATATACTGGGTTTTGACTATTGGGAAAACTTGGCACCGCTACTCGTAATTTTTTATTTTCACATAATTTTTTAATATTTCCAAACCAATTAGAATCGGCGCTAGCACCCCAACCATGACAAATATACACATTGAGCGTGTTTAAATCAGTCAATAACCGTTCGGCGTATTTTGTAATTGCAAACATCCATTGTTTTAACTTTTTTCGTTCTACTACCGCTCCACATCGTTCGTGTAGCCCGTTTTCAACTTCTTCATTCGCACACACCACTTTACATTTCGAACACCAATTCATTGGTTTTGATTCTTCGTACAACAGCCCTTGTTTGTACATTTGCAAAAATAGCCATTGCGTCCATCGGTAATACTCTTCCGATGAAGTGTCGACTTCTCTATCCCAATCGTAACTAAACCCCAATGATTTAATTTGACGCGTAAAATTTTCGATATTTTTATTCGTCGATAATCGAGGATGAACCCCCGTTTTAATGGCATAATTTTCAGCCGGCAAACCAAACGCATCCCACCCGATTGGATGCAACACATTTTTCCCTTCCATTCGCTTTTTTCGACAAATAATATCCGTAGCCGTGTATCCCAAAGGATGTCCTACATGCAACCCCGCCCCCGAAGGAAACGGAAACATGTCCAAAGCGTAAAATTTTTCTTTTTCCGAACATTGTTCAGCGGCAAAAGTCTTATTTGTATCCCAAAATTTTTGCCATTTTGATTCAATTTCTAAATGATTATACTTGTCTGCCATTCCTCTAAAAATATTAAAATTCAAACGCATTATAAAGCAAGCACAAGAATTGACCACTTTTTTACAGAAAAAAAACTCCACCAAAATGGCAGAGATTTTTTGTTGGTATCCAGTTCAGTTGAGAATAATTTTTCCCTTTCGGTCTTATTCCGCTGGCAAATACGTTCCGTTATCTAGTGTTACTGAGTCTTCAC